>OGFY01000023.1_pt1 | contig 166233 bp, 106 predicted proteins | sample 1570951 | NCBI WGS metagenome assembly OGFY01 (sample SAMEA2581942, study PRJEB24529) | metagenome | biome: Human gut stool | place: China | collected 2011
TGGACGCTCATGACACTAATCAACCCTTGAACCAAGGGGAATTAGAAGAAGAAAAAAAAACAGTCGAGGTTTCTGAAGCTATAACAGAGACTCCAACTGAAGAAGTTACTGCCGAAGTTCAAACTGAAGCAGCTCCTAAACCTGCTACAAAGGAAGATGTATTGAACCAATTAAAGGAGCTTGCGCAGAATGCAGAAAATGCGAACAAGCAGGATATCGACAATCTGAAACAATCATTCTACAAGTTACATAACGCCGAACTGGAAGCTGCTAAAAAGGAGTTCACAGATAACGGTGGAGCCATTGAGGATTTTGTTCCGCAAGAAGACCCGGAAGAAGAAGAATTCAAACGTCTGATGGGAGTTATCAAAGAAAAGCGAAGCAAAATGGCTGCTGAGTTAGAACGACAAAAAGAAGAAAACCTACAAGTCAAACTTTCCATCATCGAAGAACTGAAGGAATTAGTAGAATCCGGAGATGATGCCAATAAGTCTTATACCGAATTTAAAAAGTTGCAACAGCAGTGGAATGAGACGAAGCTGGTTCCGCAAGGCAAAGTAAATGAACTGTGGAAGAATTATCAATTATATGTAGAGAAGTTCTACGACTTATTGAAGCTGAACAACGAATTCCGCGAATATGACTTCAAGAAGAACTTGGAAATCAAGACTCACCTTTGCGAAGCTGCCGAAAAGTTGGCTGACGAGGAAGATGTTGTTTCCGCTTTCCACCAACTCCAAAAATTGCATCAGGAATTCCGTGATACGGGTCCGGTAGCCAAAGAGTTGCGTGATGAAATATGGAACCGCTTCAAAGCGGCTTCTACCGCTGTCAACCGTCGCCATCAGCAACATTTTGAGGCACTGAAGGAAACAGAACAGCACAATCTAGACCAAAAAACCGTTATCTGCGAAATCGTAGAAGCGATAGAATATAATGAACTGAAAACATTCTCTGCTTGGGAAAACAAGACTCAGGAAGTAATTGCATTGCAAAACAAATGGAAAACAATCGGTTTTGCGCCTCAAAAGATGAATGTGAAGATATTCGAACGTTTCCGTCATGCGTGTGATGACTTCTTCAAGAAAAAAGGAGAGTTCTTCAAGAGCTTGAAAGAAGGAATGAACGAAAATCTGGAAAAGAAAAAAGCACTGTGCGAGAAAGCGGAAGCCTTGAAAGACAGCACTGACTGGAAAGCTACTGCCGACGCTCTCACCAAACTTCAAAAAGAGTGGAAGACTATCGGACCGGTAGCCAAGAAACATTCGGATGCAGTATGGAAACGTTTCATTTCCGCTTGTGACTATTTCTTCGACCAGAAAAACAAAGCTACTTCTTCACAACGTTCTGTGGAAGCAGAGAACATGGAGAAAAAGAAAGCATTGATCGAAAAGCTGTCTGCCATCGACGAAAACATGGATATGGAAGAAGCCAGTACACTTGTTCGGGAGTTAATGAAAGAATGGAACTCTATCGGTCATGTGCCATTCAAAGAGAAAGATAAACTTTACAAGCAATACCACAACTTGATTGACCAATTGTTTGACCGTTTCAACATCAATGCTTCCAATAAGAAACTAAGTAACTTCCGTTCTAACATCAGCAATATTCAAGGAAGTGGCCCGCAATCTTTATACAGAGAACGAGAAAAGCTGGTACGTGCTTATGAGAATATGAAGAACGAACTACAGACATATGAAAACAATCTGGGCTTCCTGACTTCCACTTCAAAGAAAGGTAGTAGCCTGTTAACTGAATTGAATCGCAAGGTAGACAAATTAAAAGCAGATCTGGACTTGGTTTTACAGAAAATCAAGGTAATTGACGAATCAATAAAAGCTGAAGAGTGATCCGCTCGCTGATTTGAGAAGATACAGGAAAGTGTATCAGAATGCAGATTAACGGTAAATTATCGCAAAAGAATTATATAGAATATTATCAACGCATAGAATCTTCTGTGATAATTTACCGTTAATCTGCATTTTATCATTCATTATGACACCCTCTTATTTTCAGCCGAACCGAATCTCAAATATCAAAAAAGAGCATTCGTGTCACCGAATTAGCCACCGAATTAGCGTCAACTTTTTTCGGATGGCATTTGTCAAAGCACAAAAAAACCCGCTAAAATTGCATTTTAGCGGGTTTTTGTCAGTAAAAAGCTGGTGATTTGTTGGGCTACCTGGATTCGAACCAGGAATGACAGGACCAGAATCTGTAGTGTTACCATTACACCATAGCCCAATGATTTTCGTTTGCGGGTGCAAAGATACAAATAAATTGGGAAATCAAAACATTTCAGCTATTTTTTTTGCAAAAATCCTCAAATTAGTTTTCCCTAAGCAACTATCTCCACTAAAAAACACAAAAATTGAAGTATAACTTTCTTGTATCCAATAAATCAGCGTATATTTGTCAAAAATATCACGTTTATAATCAGAAACAAAGGGTGAGCCTTTTTTGTTATAAACCAAAAGAGAACATGAATTATTAATATCAAATGTAAGAATGAACGATACTAAAGTATTAATCGAGAAAATAAAAGAGGGAATTCAAGAAAAAAAAGGTAAGAATATCGTTATTGCCGATCTAACCAAAATAGAAGATACCATCTGTAAATATTTCGTTATCTGTCAGGGAAACTCTCCCAGTCAAGTAAGTGCAATTGTAGACTCAATCAAAGAATCCGCACGAAAGGGTGCTGACAGCAAGCCTTTTGCAGTAGACGGACTCCGGAATGCCGAATGGGTAGCTATGGATTATGCAGATGTATTGGTACATGTATTTTTACCGGAAACAAGAGCCTTTTATAATCTTGAACACCTTTGGGCTGATGCCAAACTTACTCAAATCCCCGATTTAGACTAAATTACGATTATGGACAATAAGAATAGCAATAACAATAATAACAGCAACAAACCTAACAATAAGGTTAACTTGCCAAAGTTCAATTTGAACTGGATGTATATGATTATTGCCCTGATGCTTCTCGGCCTCTGGTGGGGCAGTGATTCAAAGGGTGTCGGAAGTAAAAACGTTACTTACAGCGAGTTTCAGGACTACGTAAGAAATGGATATGTCAGCAAAGTACTGGGTTATGAAGACAAGTCAATCGAAGCTTATCTGAAACCCACTGCTGTTGGCGCTGTATTCGGAGCAGACTCCACAAAGGTGGGACGTAACCCCGTCATTACCAGCCGGACGCCGTCTACCGATAAGTTGGAAGAATTCCTGCAAACGGAAAAAGAAGCCGGTCATTTCGACGGAACATCGGATTACCCTCCTAAGTCGGACATATTTCCCGCTATCTTGATTCAGATCCTTCCACTCGTTCTGCTAGTAGCACTATGGATATTTTTCATGCGCCGTATGAGCGGTGGTGGAAGTGGAGGTCCCGGTGGCGTATTCAACGTAGGGAAATCAAAAGCCCAACTTTTTGAAAAAGGAGGAGCCATCAAAGTCACCTTCAAGGATGTAGCCGGTCTGGCGGAAGCCAAACAGGAAGTGGAAGAGATTGTCGAGTTCCTGAAAGAGCCGCAGAAATACACGGATCTGGGAGGTAAAATACCTAAAGGAGCTTTGTTAGTAGGCCCTCCGGGAACAGGTAAGACATTGCTTGCCAAAGCGGTTGCCGGTGAAGCGAACGTCCCCTTCTTCTCCCTTGCCGGATCGGATTTTGTGGAAATGTTCGTAGGTGTAGGCGCATCCCGCGTCCGCGACTTGTTCAAGCAGGCAAAAGAGAAAGCTCCTTGTATTGTCTTTATTGACGAAATCGACGCAGTGGGACGCGCACGTGGTAAAAATCCCGCAATGGGAGGAAACGACGAGCGCGAAAACACCTTGAACCAGTTGCTTACGGAAATGGATGGCTTCGGTTCCAACAGTGGTGTGATTATTCTTGCCGCTACCAACCGGGTAGACGTATTGGACAAAGCCTTGCTCCGTGCAGGGCGTTTCGACCGTCAGATACACGTAGATCTGCCCGACCTGAATGAACGTAAAGAAGTATTCGGCGTACACTTGCGCCCGATCAAGATAGATGACACGGTAGATGTAGACTTGCTGGCTCGCCAGACTCCGGGATTCTCCGGCGCCGACATTGCCAATGTCTGCAACGAAGCGGCATTGATCGCTGCCCGTCACGGAAAGAAATTCGTTGGCAAACAAGACTTCTTGGATGCAGTAGACCGTATCATCGGTGGTCTGGAAAAGAAAACCAAGATTACTACAGAAGCCGAAAGACGTTCTATCGCCTTGCACGAAGCAGGACACGCATCCATCTCCTGGTTGCTGGAATACGCCAACCCTCTAATCAAAGTGACAATTGTTCCTCGTGGACGTGCATTGGGAGCAGCCTGGTATTTGCCGGAAGAGCGTCAGATCACAACAAAAGAACAAATGCTCGATGAAATGTGTGCTACGCTGGGAGGACGTGCAGCCGAAGACTTATTTATCGGCCGTATCTCTACCGGTGCCATGAACGATCTGGAAAGGGCTACGAAACAGGCATACGGCATGATTGCTTATTTAGGAATGAGTGATAAGCTGCCTAACTTATGTTATTACAACAACGAAGAATACTCCTTCAACCGTCCATATAGCGAGAAAACAGCCGAGCTTATCGACGAAGAAGTAAAAAGGATGGTCAACGAACAGTATGAACGTGCCAAAAAGATCCTGTCTGAACATCAGGAAGGTCACAATCAATTGGCACAATTACTGATTGACAAAGAAGTGATCTTCGCGGAAGACGTTGAGCGTATCTTCGGAAAGCGTCCTTGGGCTTCCCGTTCAGAAGAAATCATGGCAGCCAAAGAAAGTCAGGATGCGGCTAAAGCAGAAAAGCAGCTTGCTGAAAAGCTGAAAGGGGAAGAAAAAGAGATAAAAGAAGAGGAAGCCAAGAATTCTGCGGAAGAAAAAGCTGCGGAAGGAAAAGTTACCGTAGAAGGTTCCAAAGTCACTGTAGAGAAAAACACATCTACGGAACCGACTACCGATAAAGAAAAATAAGCCACTGTTTAATCAATTAAAAAACGAGCTGATTGTGAACAATTTTATAAAACGAGCCATCACAGGTGTACTCTTTGTTGCTATTTTGGTAGGATGCATCCTCTATGGCGCATTTAGCTTCGGCATCTTATTTACCGCCATTAGCGCACTCACCATTTATGAGTTCGGACAGCTGGTTAATATGCGTGCGGAAGGGGTTCAGATAAACAAGACCATCAATATGCTGGGCGGCGCTTATCTGTTTCTTGCCATCATGGGATTCTGCATTGACGCGGCTGATTCCAAAATCTTTATCCCCTACGTACTGCTATTGCTGTATATGATGATCAGCGAGCTGTATCTGAAGAAAGAGAATCCCGTGCTTAACTGGGCTTATTCCATGCTCAGCCAACTCTACATCGGGCTTCCATTCGCTTTACTGAATGTATTAGCTTTCCACAACGATCCGGAATACAGCAGCATAAGTTATAACCCTATTCTACCACTATCTATCTTTATTTTCCTTTGGCTGAATGACACAGGTGCTTATTGCATCGGTTCGCTTATCGGAAAGCATAGATTGTTCGAGCGTATCTCTCCTAAGAAATCATGGGAAGGTTCTATCGGCGGCGGAGTAGTAGCGATCGGAGTAGCCTTCATACTCGCTCATTATTTCCCGGTGATGTCCATGCCGGAATGGGCAGGGCTGGCTTTAGTCGTAGTTATATTCGGCACATGGGGGGATTTGACAGAATCACTGCTGAAACGTCAGTTGCACGTTAAAGATTCGGGAACTATTCTTCCTGGACACGGAGGAATGCTCGACCGTTTTGACAGTTCTTTAATGGCTATTCCGGCAGCAGTCGTTTATCTGTATGCACTAACCTGGTTCTAATCCAATCGCTTTATCGGATTATCAAACAAACCAACATCATAAAAAGAAAAGGTCGGGAACTTCACAGGAAGTGAGCCCGACCTTTTTCACACACAGCGAATCATAGTTAGAGGTTATCGGATTGAAGAAGTGGAATGCACATCCTTCGCCTTTTCCGGCACTCCTACCGGATGGTCGAAATCAAGAACGATCACTCTTCCTTCTCCATTTTCTTTTGAATTTATAGTAACTTTAAAACCTTTCATCGTAGTTTCACCATCCTCTTCAGTCGGATAAAAATCTTCCAGATTATAGGAAACCCGTCCCCATCCCCAATAACCGGTCACATCATCATACGTATTATAACGCAACTCCAGATGAACATAACCGTCTTCAGCAACATTTACCGTCTCCGGTGCCGATGGATCGCCAAGTTCACCGGGTTCAGTCGTATCCATCAGATTCTGAACAAGGCTGATACGATGTTTCGTCGAACGAGGCAGGTTCTGATGGAAAATAACATTCAGGTATTTCCCCCCTAGCCACATATCACCTTGATAAATCACAATCGGATCATTTCCAAATTCCTCCTCTTCTTCCGTAGTTTTCATTTCTTCCACCCCTTTAGTCAAGACATCCTGAATGCCTTCCATTTTTACCTGAACGCCCTTTTCGTCTTTCATATCAGCCAAAGGATTAAAGAATGCAACCACCCGTTCACCATCTACCGGTCTGTACCAAGGAATGGAAGAGCTGACCGGATCGATGATCCCCCAACGGTCACCCTCCAGGAAATAACCGCCGCCACCAGTTGTATGTACGGTCGCCCAGTCCCAACTGAAATCTCCGATAGAATAATAATCGTCGTCATCGTCACATGACTGCAACATTGGCACCAATGCCAACAATAGAATTCCTAAAAGCCATTTAAATTTTTTCATGTTAGATCCTTTCTTTTTTAACCTTCTGTCTTATAAATAAGAAAGCCGTGCAAATATTGCATCGGCTTTACGTTTATTCAGAAAAAGAAAGTTATTTTTTCAACAGCTCCAACATCTTGCGCGCCGCATGACGAGGAGCGCCTGCCGGACCTAGCCGTTCAGCCATACGCTCATATTCCGCCAGCATTTCACGCCTGTACTTGTCATCTTCAAGAATCTTTTCCAGTTCACTCTGCATATTCTTCACAGTCATCGTATCAGCCACCAACTCCTTCACAACCTCACGATCCGCAATCAGATTGACCAAAGAAATGAACTTCACCGTTAGAATATGACGCCTCAAGAACGAAATCACTTTTCCAATCGGAGTGTGATAACAAACTACCTGCGGAACACGGAACAACGCCGTTTCAAGGGTAGCCGTCCCCGAAGTAACCAAAGCCGCATCCGCGTGTTGCAGCAGACGATAAGTCTGACCGAAAATAATTTTCACCTTCGACTCTCCTATATACTGTTCGTAATATTCAGGAGCAATGGAAGGAGCGCCAGCCAGAACAAGTTGGTAGCCGGGGAAAGCAGAAGCCGCCTTCAACATATCCGGCAGGTTATCTTTTATCTCCTGCTTTCTGCTTCCTGCCAAAAGTGCAATAATCGGTTTATTCTCCAACTGATTATCCGCAATAAACTCAGCCGTATTTTTCGGATGCGCTTCCTGATAGGCCGTCACTTCATCCACCGTAGGATTCCCCACATAATGGATAGGATAGTGATGCTTTCCTTCAAAGAACTCCACTTCAAAAGGAAGAATGGAGAACAGCTCGTCCACATCACGCTTTATATTCTTGATGCGGTATTCTTTCCAAGCCCATATCTTCGGAGATATATAATAATATACGGGAATCTGCGTCTTTGCGTGGACAAACTTGGCGATATCCAGATTGAATCCCGGATAATCTACCAAAATGACAACATCCGGATTCCAGAAAACGATATCTTCCTTGCAACGTCTCATATTGGCAAAGATAGTACGCAGATGGAGCAACACCGGAACAAATCCCATATAAGCCAACTCCTTATAATGTTTCACCATCGTACCGCCTACGGCAGCCATCAGATCACCGCCGAAAAAACGAAATTCAGCTTGAGGATCTTCCACCTTCAAAGCTGCCATCAGATGAGAAGCGTGCAAGTCACCGGAGGCTTCGCCCACAATCAGATAATACTTCATAGAGTTGAGAGTTGAGAGTTGAGAGTTGAGAGTTGGTAGGGATAGATGACCAATAGAGTGTCATGCTTTCTTTTTCAACTTTCAATTTTCAACTAATTAAACCATTTATTAAGTTCATCAATAAAGTGATATGCCGTCACATCGACAGTTGTCGGAGTGATGGCCACGTAGCCGTTTGCTAATGCCCAATGATCGTTCCTTTCATTTTCAGGTTCGTGATCGGTAAATTCACCTGTCAGCCAAAAGTAATTCGGATCGCTCAGACGAGGGCAAGCAGCCCACTCGTTCGTCCAACACCCTTTGGCCTGTTCGCAAATCTTTACTCCTTTTATATCAGCCGTATCCGGGAAATTCACATTCAAGCAAGTCAAAGGAGGAAGTCCTTTTTCCAGTACCATCGCGGCAATCTTGCGTATATAAGGTCCCGCAGCCTCAAAATCCGCATCGGGAGCATGATTGCACAAAGAGAATCCAATGGAAGGAATCCCATTCAGACAACCTTCAAACACAACTCCCATCGTACCTGAATAATGTACATTGGTAGCCGAATTATCCCCATGATTAATACCACCTACTACCAAATCCGGTGTCCGGTCGAGTACTGTATTCCGAGCCAGTTTAATGCAATCGGTCGGGGTTCCCGAACATTTGTATACAGTCAGTCCAACTTCTTTTTTGACCAATTGATAATGAACAGGTTGTGTCACCGTAAGCGCGCATCCGCTACCGGAACGCGGTGAATCCGGTGCCATTACCACGATTTCTCCTAATGGACGGAGAAACTTAACCAGCTCGCTAATACCTTTAGCCATAATCCCGTCATCATTTGAAACGAGTATCAACGGCCTCTTATTTTCCATATATTCAATCCTTTCCTTTTTTTAATTATTCGCACAAAAGTAGCAAAAAGAAGCCGGAATGCCAACATTGGTCAAATATAATCCTTTGAAGTTTCGTAAGTTCAACCGACAAACTCAATCCGCCTGCGGTCATTTTCCGGTCAGAACGACTTTCTCAGCCGGATACAAGCCGGACATTGAGTTATTCATGCGGCTTGTTTAATACATTATACAGCTTGCTTAATACATTTATACGGTAGATTTAATGTATTTAGACGGTAATAACAACTCGTTTTACGTATATGAGCCATTCGGTTCACGTACGAAAACCTGAAAGTCCACGTACATCATCCGAACGAATCACGTACGTGAAACGGGAACGCAGTGCCTACCAAATACATTAGCAGTGCCCTGTCTGTATGTTACATCTACCGGCTTTGGCTTTAAATACCGCATCATATACAGAGAACATAACCACTAAACAACTACTTCATTCAGAAGAAAACACAGCAAAAGCTCAATCTTCCGGTCAAAAAGGGCTTTCTTAATACATAGGAATACAAAAGTCAGATTACGCATCAAAACACTAATAATCAATCATATAATACACGCGAATGCCCAAAAAGTAATGGATTAAGGTGATAATAAAAGGCCTTATTTTTCCTGTTATCACCTTATTATCACTCGCTATTATCACCAAATTACATTTGACTATCAGCATGTTAAGTCTAAAAAGTGACAAGTGACAATAAAAAGAGAGTTTTAAAACTCTATGAAAGCAGCGGAATCTCCTCCTCTCCCACCCGTTTACAAATCTTAATCTTCTGCAAGCGAGCAAAAAAAGGAATAGATATCCAATATAAATATGTATATTTGCAAACTCATAAAGAGAAAAACAGATGACGAACCTGCAAGATTTTGTAACTGTTTCGTCCGACAGTTATTAACAAAACAGGTGACTTATCAACAGAAATTGCAAAGTTTCTCTTTTTTCGTAGGCGCTCTAAGGATTTATCACTTATTTCGCTGCCAATAAATTTAGAGAATATGGGAAAAATTATTGCTTTGGCCAATCAAAAAGGTGGTGTAGGAAAGACAACGACTACGATTAACCTCGCAGCCTCACTTGCCACACTGGAAAAAAAGGTACTCGTGATAGATGCCGACCCGCAGGCTAATGCCTCTTCCGGACTGGGAGTAGACATTAAGCAGTCGGAATGCACTATCTATGAATGTATTATTGACAGAGCCAACGTACAGGACGCTATCCTCGACACGGAAATCGATTCTTTAAAAGTAATCTCTTCGCACATCAATCTTGTAGGAGCAGAGATTGAAATGCTGAACCTCCCAAACCGCGAAAAGATTCTGAAAGAAGTGCTCACTCCTTTGAAGGAAGAATATGACTATATCCTGATAGACTGCTCGCCTTCATTGGGACTTATCACCATTAATGCCCTGACAGCGGCAGATTCTGTGATTATCCCCGTACAAGCCGAATATTTCGCTCTTGAGGGTATCAGCAAGCTGCTGAACACGATCAAAATCATCAAATCAAAACTGAATCCGGCTCTAGAAATCGAAGGATTCCTCCTTACGATGTACGACTCACGTCTGCGTCAGGCCAATCAGATCTACGATGAGGTGAAACGCCACTTCCAGGAATTGGTGTTCAACACCGTTATCCAACGAAATGTCAAACTGAGCGAGGCTCCCAGCTACGGTGTTCCGACCATTCTTTATGATGCGGATTCCACCGGCGCCAAGAACCACCTGGCTCTTGCTAAAGAGATTATCAACCGAAATAAATAAAAGAAGAAGATATGGCAACACAGAGAAGAAATGCATTAGGACGCGGACTTGACGCCTTGCTCTCGATGGATGATGTGAAAACCGAAGGTTCTTCTTCCATTAATGAGATAGAACTGGCAAAGATTGCTGTCAATCCCAACCAGCCCCGTCGTGAGTTTGACGAAACAGCTTTACAGGAACTGGCTGATTCGATTGCCGAAATCGGTATTATCCAACCAATCACCTTACGCAAAATATCGGACGATGAATATCAGATCATTGCCGGAGAGCGTCGTTACCGCGCTTCACAAAAGGCCGGACTGAAAACAATTCCCGCTTACATCCGCACTGCCGACGACGAGAACATGATGGAAATGGCGCTGATTGAAAACATCCAGCGTGAAGACTTGAATGCCGTAGAAATCGCACTTGCCTACCAGCACCTGCTTGACCAATACGAACTGACCCAGGAACGCTTGAGCGAACGTATCGGCAAGAACCGGACAACCATCGCCAACTATCTGCGTTTGTTGAAACTGCCCGCTCCCATACAGATGGCTTTGCAGAACAAGCAGTTGGACATGGGACATGCGCGTGCGTTGATTTCACTGGGTGATCCGAAACTGCAAGTTAAAATATTTGAGGAAATACAAGAACACGGATATTCAGTCCGCAAAGTAGAAGAAATTGTTAAATCATTAAGCGAAGGAGAAGCTGTGAAAAGCGGTACGCGGAAAATAACTCCGAAGCGTGCCAAACTTCCGGAAGAGTTCAACTTACTGAAGAAACAACTCTCAGGCTTTTTCAATACCAAGGTACAACTCACCTGCTCCGAAAAAGGGAAAGGGAAAATCAGCATTCCTTTCGGCAACGAGGAAGAGCTGGAACGTATCATGGAAATCTTCGACACGCTAAAGAAGTAAATGACAAGAAAAAGTAAGAAATATCAGTTACTCGTCATCACCCTGCTTCTCTGTATTTTACAGGTGGCAGGGATTGATGTGTATGCACAGTCCACTGTCACCCCGATGAAAAGGGACACGACTATCACGCAACGGGAAGCCCCGAAAGCCCGTGCCCGCAGACATCGTGAACCGGCTGTACAAGATTCTTTGAAGAAAGACTCGATCCGGATTGTCCCCTCCAAAGAGCTTGTACCCCTCGACAGCCTGTCGGCCGCCAGCATACAAATAGCCGACAGTCTGGATGCAGCCAACAAGAAAGAATTGAAAAAGATTGAGCAGCCGGCATCCATCATGGTTAAGGCAGACAGCGTGCCACCCGCAAAGGATATCAATAAAAAGATATTCATCCCGAATCCGACCAAAGCAACTTGGCTGGCAGTCGTATTTCCCGGCGGCGGACAGATTTACAACCGCAAGTACTGGAAACTACCTATTATATATGGAGGATTTGCCGGATGTGCATACGCGTTGAGTTGGAATGGCAAGATGTATAAAGACTACTCACAAGCCTATCTGGACATTATGGACAGCAATCCGAATACAAAAAGTTACGAAGACTTGTTGCCGCCCAACGCCACCTACAACGAAGAGCAGTTGAAAAATACAATAAAACGAAGAAAAGATATGTTCCGTCGTTATCGGGACCTCAGCATATTTGCATTTATCGGAGTTTACTTGATCTCTATCATCGACGCATACGTAGATGCGGAGTTGTCCAACTTCGATATCACCCCCGACTTGAGTATGAAAGTAGAACCGGCTGTTATTGACAATAACAACCAATTCCGCTCTACCAGTTTGAAGAATAAATCGGTGGGATTGCAATGTGTATTACGATTTTAAAAAACACAATTTAGATTGATCTTATTATTGAAGCATGAAGAAATTAGTTAACTATTGTTCGATTATTTTCCTTTTACTAGTGGCAACATCGCAAGTAAAAGCGCAAAGTGTAGATGTAGTGATTCGTGAAAATGGAACTGAGCGCAAAGAGAGCATTGACTTGCCTAAAAGTATGACATACCCGCTCGACAGCCTGTTGAATGACTGGAAAGCCAAAAACTATATTGACTTGGGTAAAGATTGCAGCACAGCGGAAATCAACCCTCTGTTCAGCGATTCGGTTTACATCGACCGTTTGTCGCGCATTCCGGCTGTCATGGAAATGCCCTACAACGATATCATACGCAAATTTATCGATATGTATGCAGGACGTTTGCGCAACCAGGTTTCTTTCATGTTAAGCGCTTGCAACTTCTATATGCCGATTTTCGAGGAAGCATTAGATGCATACGGACTTCCATTGGAGCTGAGATACCTTCCGATTATCGAATCCGCGTTGAATCCTTCAGCCGTATCGCGTGCCGGAGCTTCCGGTTTGTGGCAATTCATGATCGGTACGGGAAAGATTTACGGACTGGAGTCGAATAGTCTTGTGGACGAACGTCGAGACCCAATCAAGGCGACTTGGGCTGCCGCACGCTACCTCAAAGAGATGTATGATATTTACGGTGACTGGAATCTCGTGATTGCAGCCTACAATTGCGGTCCCGGCACTATCAATAAAGCAATCCGCCGCGCCAACGGTGAAACTGATTATTGGAAAATTTACAATTACCTGCCCAAAGAAACACGCGGATATGTACCGGCCTTTATCGCAGCCAACTATGTGATGACTTATTATTGCGATCATAACATCTGCCCGATGGAAACCAACATTCCGGCAAGCACGGATACCGTACAAGTCAACAAGAATCTGCATTTCGAGCAAATAGCCGACTTGTGCAACGTTCCGTTGGACCAAATCAAAAGTCTGAACCCGCAATATAAGAAACAAATCATTCCGGGTGATAACAAACCGTATACCCTCCGCCTACCGATCGAAGCCATCAGCACTTTTATCGACAGACAGGATACAATTTTCGCACATCGTGCGGATGAATTGTTCCGCAACCGTAAGACCGTTGCCGTGAAAGAGATCAGTCCTTCTACACGCAGGGCTGCGACAGCAGTTGCAGGTAAAGGGAAACCAACCTATTACAAGATAAAAAGTGGTGACACTTTATCGTCCATTGCCGAGAAATACGGAGTCAGAGTGAAGGATATACAGCGATGGAACGGAATGTCTAACACGAAGATTGCAGCAGGAAAACGATTGAAAATATACAAATAAACAGTTTCCCGCTTGCACCGTTCGGAAATTTGCTTATTTTTGCAAAACTAAGCAAATGAGAGGATAACAATTATGGATAATCTGCCCCCAAAAGAAATAGCTGATGAAGATATGATCAATCAGGCGTTCCAGCAACTACTGAATGATTATCTCAGCACAAAACATCGCAAGAAAGTTGAAATCATCACGAAAGCTTTCAACTTCGCCAATCAAGCGCATAAAGGTATCAAACGCCGTTCGGGTGAACCTTACATTATGCACCCGATTGCCGTTGCAAGTATTGTATGCAACGAAATCGGTTTGGGCTCGACCTCCATCTGCGCAGCCTTATTGCACGATGTGGTAGAAGATACCGACTACACCGTTGAGGATATTGAAAACATCTTCGGGCCGAAGATTGCCCAGATCGTAGACGGACTGACTAAGATATCCGGTGGAATATTTGGCGACCGCGCCTCAGCACAAGCAGAGAACTTCAAAAAGTTACTGCTTACCATGTCGAATGATATCCGGGTTATCCTTATCAAGATAGCCGACCGTTTGCATAATATGCGTACACTCGGTTCGATGTTGCCCAACAAGCAATATAAGATTGCGGGTGAAACGCTCTATATCTACGCTCCGCTAGCCAACCGTCTGGGGCTCTATAAGATAAAGACCGAACTGGAAAACCTGAGCTTCAAATACGAACATCCCGAAGAATATGCGGAGATAGAGGAAAAGCTGAACGCCACAGCCGCTGAACGCGATAAGGTCTTTAATGATTTCACAGCCCCTATCCGTACACAACTCGATAAGATGGGATTGAAATACCGGATTCTCGCCCGTGTAAAATCAATCTATTCCATCTGGAACAAAATGCAGACCAAGCATGTTCCTTTCGAAGAGATCTATGACTTGCTGGCGGTCCGGATTATTTTCGAGCCCCGCAATATGGAAGAAGAGCTCAATGACTGTTTTGACATCTATGTATCTATCTCCAAAATATATAAGCCGCACCCGGATCGCCTGCGCGATTGGGTAAGCCATCCCAAAGCAAACGGTTACCAGGCATTGCACGTGACTCTTATGGGTAACAACGGGCAATGGATCGAAGTCCAGATCCGTAGCGAACGGATGAACGACGTTGCCGAACAAGGCTTTGCAGCACATTGGAAATACAAAGAAGGAGGAGGCAGCGAGGATGAAGGAGAACTGGAAAAATGGTTGAAGACTATTAAGGAAATATTGGATGATCCGCAACCGGACGCCATCGACTTCTTGGACACTATCAAACTGAACTTATTTGCTTCCGAAATATTTGTGTTCACACCCAAAGGGGAACTAAAGACTATGCCGCAGAATTCAACGGCACTCGACTTCGCATTCTCCCTGCATACCGACATCGGTAGCCATTGTATCGGCGCTAAAGTCAATCACAAATTAGTGCCGCTTAGTCACAAGCTGCAAAGTGGAGACCAGGTTGAGGTATTAACTTCTAAATCGCAACGTGTGCAACCGCAATGGGAAGTCTTTGCGACCACCGCCCGCGCCCGCACTAAGATAGCGGCAATTCTCCGCAAAGAGCGCAAAGCCAATCAAAAGATAGGTGAAGAGCTACTGAATGAGTTCTTGAAAAAAGAGGAAATACGACCGGGAGAAGCTGTCATCGAAAAGTTGCGCAAGTTCCATAACGCCAAGAATGAAGAAGAACTGTTGGCAGCGATTGGCAGCAAAGCAATCATTCTGGGGGAAGCTGACAAGAATGAACTGAAAGAAAAGCAGACCAGCAACTGGAAGAAATACCTTACTTTCTCTTTTGTCAACGGCAACAAAGACAAGCAGCAAGAGGAGAAAGAACCTCAGGAAAAAGAGAAGATCAACCCGAAACAAGTGCTCAAACTGACAGAAGAGAGTTTGCAGAAAAAATATATCATGGCAGAATGCTGCCACCCTATTCCCGGTGATGACGTTTTGGGATATGTGGATGAGAACGACCGGATTATCATTCATAAACGCCAATGCCCCGTTGCCGCCAAGCTGAAGAGCAGTTACGGCAACCGCATATTAGCCACAGAATGGGATACCCACAAAGAACTGTCATTCCTCGTATATATATATATAAAAGGTATAGACAGCATGGGACTGTTAAACGAAGTGACACAAGTTATCTCCCGGCAGCTTAATGTGAATATCCGCAAGCTGACCATCGAAACCGAAGACGGTATATTTGAGGGTAAAATACAGCTATGGGTTCATGACGTGGAGGATGTAAAGACTATCTGCAACAATCTGAAAAAGATTCAGAATATCAAACAGGTGAGCCGTGTAGAAGAGTAATAACACCTACACAGCTCACTAAAGGACAGTGAATACTAAAGAATATTTACGCTGATAGGTACTGAATACCCATTAGAAAAACGAATAAAGAATACTCCCCGATAATTCTTTCCTTCGCTCGCTTTTGTGTTGAAAAGTATGGAGAAAGAGCTATTTGGTATTATTTTACCACATTGCTCCGTTTCAAAAGCGAACCAATCCATATCGTTATTTTTGGTTAACCGATAACTCAAATTATCAGGAATCTTGCCAACTTTGACTTCGACCTTTCCAGTGTCCTGGGATGACATTACAATTTTATACTTATCCACTTGTACATCTATCGGACGATGCGGTATCAAAGAAGAAGCCCCATACGCTAATGCTCCCAAATCGACAACACCTTCAACTCCTTCGGAAATATTGCACTGAGATTGTCCCTTACCTCTTGCCGGACTCTCAGGCAAAAGAGTAAAAACTCCGGCATCCGCCTGAACGAATAACGGATCTCCATATATAGCATGCTGTTCACACCCTATACTTTTCAGACGTGCTGTCCCCTTTTTATCCTTCTTGTTTTCATCATAAAAGAGATCATAGTCAAAATGATTATTAGGATGAGAATGGGATTCATAAATACCACATCCCCTGGCTTTAGGATTACTTTCTTTACGGTTGAAAAACAGATTATTCCTGCTATATCCCTGAAACATTCCCCGGTCAACATCACCACCATATCCTACACTTGAAATACAATTCCCGGATATATGGAAAGTATTGTTGATAAAATAATGCAGCCCATGCGAATACATGGTCCCCCCCCCATTCTTAATACCATAACTATATTCTCTATTACTATCCCCCAAGTTAAAGATGACATTTCTTATTAGATAGGAGGGCCCTTTCATATTAGGAGCTGTACTAATCCCTACTCTCACTTGTTCGATTCGATTATTATAAAGCCTTATATTACACTGCCCGCCATCCATCTCCAAGCCGTCATCTTGTGAGAAAGCCAAATAGTTTCCATAAACATCGGCATCCGTATTCATTCCCCCATCTATCTTTCCATTATTAAAGCCTCCAAGAAGATCATGTAAACGATGATGATCCATTCCGACAACATCATTGTACCGAATCACCAACCCACCACGACTTCTCATGTAGATACCTTGCGGTCCTTGAGGGTGCCAGAAACGATAAGGGATTCCTTTAGCCCGTCCAATCTCACGGGTCCCATGCCAAGCATTGGAATGACCATTCGGATCATGGATATAGCACCGTTCAACAACAATATCCTTAGGTCCTGGTACTTTTCCTACTGTTCCCAAATAAATGCCTGCATCATTGCGGATGACAACTCCTTCTTCATCAATAAAACACGCGTTATCCCTTTTATACTTAACGGCCGGATAATTAATAGAATCCTCCAGATGTACCTGATCGACCGCAACACGCCCCCACGCAGAAATATCCGCACCGACTATCCTGACATTCTCACAATTCTCACGAATAGCCACCGCATCGATCTTCCCCCCTTTTACAACAAAATTTTCCAATATGAGATACCTACAATCGTCAACTTCGAGCGCTTGCCTGTAAGTAGAAGATACCTCAACAGGAACGTCTCCTATAATCTTAATCCATCCATCGGCACGTCCTTTCATTCCTTTCAACACAACTCCTGAACCGGCCTTGTACTCTTTCAACTCACTCAATTTCCACTCTCTTTTAATAGGAGGACAAGAGTTCCAAGTAACAAAATCCCCCTTTTTGGCCGTAATCCATTTATTCTTACGTTTTTTCTCCAAACGAACATCATACTCGGTATTCTCTTTCAAGTTCATAATAGATCCTCTCAACTGAAAACGTTGAATATCATAATAAGGAGGAAAAGCCTCACACCACTGAGATTCATTTTTTGCTTTATATAAAAGACGAAAAACATCGGATGTATTCCACGCTTTATCAAAAGTAACATCGAATACAGAATCGCAATAATAACTACAATTCTCAAATGTAGGAATCAATCTCAACTTTTGTTGTCCGGACATACGCATCCAAGAGAAAACAAAAATGAAACATACTATGGAAATTAAACGCAAACGACTCATATTAATATCTTTTTAATTACTTATTCTTCTAACTTGGCAACATCCGCCTCATGCAGTTCTATCCCGGCCAAAATAAAAGGAGCAATTCCTTTCGGATCATTCTCTACAATCTTTTCCGTTACATAATACTGATAGTCACCTTCGCGGTAAGGGATTCCTCCCAATCCACAACCACCACAAATTTGTGTCAATACCAGATTGCCATTCTCATCATTTTTCATTAAATTGGCAATGATACCATCAAAGGCCTCATGCGCTACTTTTAAGTAAGAAGGCTGTAAATAGCCCTTCCTTACCCCTTTTGCAAAGCTATAAATAAACATCGAAGATCCTGATGCCTCTAAATAGTTACCTTCTATCCCACCGCAATCAAGTACCTGAAACCAAAGTTTACTCTCCGGGTCCTGTACCTTCATCAAAGACTCAGCCACATTTACAAAGATAGAAATTAATGAGTCCCGCCCGACATGGTCCTCAGGTAAAAAATCAAGAACATCAACAATTGCCATCATATACCAACCGGTTGCCCGACCCCAAAAATGACGAGACTGCCCATTCTCAGGATTCGCCCAGCGTTGAGTCTTACTTTCATCCCAAGCATGATACAGCAATCCGGTTTTCGGATCAAGTGTTTTGGTGTAAATCAAAGTTATCTGCCGGACAGCCTCATCAAACCATTGCGGCTGACCGAATACCTCCGCATACTCAGCCATGAAAGGCGATGCCATAAAAACACCATCCAACCACATCTGATGCGGATAAATCTTCTTATGCCAATAACCTCTTTCGGCAGTTCTCGGATGTGTTTCCAATTGTTTTATCTCCAGATGCAAAGCATTTGCATAACAAGAATCACCAGTTTCCTCATAAAGTGAAAACAAAGGAACTGCCGGACGAATCTTATCCAGATTATATTCCTCTAATTTATAATACCGGATATTCCCCACACTATCCACATAATAGTCAAAGAAATCCTTCATATATTCCCCATAAACCGGATTATTCGTATATCGTTCCAGTTTTCCTATAGCCTCAGCCAAAAGAGCATAATCATATTGCCATGAAGTCCTCTTATCAAGGTGGTCCATGTGATGAACAATAGAGTCATACCGAGACATTATCGCTTCTGCCACTTTGATGGAATATTCTAAAGGAACTGCTTTGACAATCGGTTGTTCAGAACACCCCATCAAGACTAAAAAGCCTGCCAATACCCAAGAGTAATATATTTTCCTGAACATCATTTTTTATTCCATTATAGTTATAGGTATAGAGAAACCGTCATCAAGACGGAACAGCACCATCCCATTCTTTGTATATTTCACATCTCCCACAACCTCCAATGTCAAAGTAACAGTGTCACCAGAATTAATATTCCCCATTGACGGAGTGACCTTCAACCAAGGTTTCATATCATCACTCATACGGATACAGAAACCTGTCGACACCATTTTTCCAATCTTTACGGTAATCTTCGCTGATTTCTTTCCAGATAATCTGATTAAATATTTATCAGCTACCATATCGACAGGACGACGGGGGAAAATCACTTCCGGACTTCCATATTCAAAAGCGCCCAGATCCGGTGCCTTCCCTTTATATCCATCGGTAAAATTAGGAATTTTCATTCCTTTATCAATTCCTTTATCTTTTTTTCTGAGAGTCAACAATCCCTGCTCTAAATCGACAAAAGCAGGCGCTCCATATACAGCATTTTTTTCACTTCCTTCCACTGCAACAATCTCACCTTTCTGCCGAGGCTCACATATATTTCCGAGAAAGTCATAATCAAAATCACAAAGAGGGTTTCGATGCGGATCATAAATATTATATCCTTTGCGAGCCGGATTATTGACAGCAATCAACGAATAAATAATATTATTACGAAGATATGCATTAAAAAGTTCTCTATTAGAATCTTTACCATACCCGACACCTGCCATTCCTCCACCGGCATGTATAATAGTATTATTAATCAAATATTGCATTCCTTGTGTAAAGGTATCCCCTCCTCCGTTCTTTATCGCATTACCGACAAGTCCCATTGAGTTGCCTTGATTCCATATCACATTATTAAAAATATAAGAAGGTCCTTTACGATTCGGAGCTGTACTTATCCCGCAATAAGTCTGTTCCATTCGATTATCAAAAATACGTACATTACATTGTCCTCCATCCATTTCAATGGCATCATCTTGTCCAAAAGCCAAGACATTGCCATATACATCTGCATCTTTAGCCAACCCTCCGATTTCACTTCGGTTTTCCCACCCTTCAACAGGATCATTATAACGATGTGTCTGGCTGCCGATAAAATCATTATAACGAAGCACCAGACCTCCTCCTGCTTGCATGACATAAACAGCATTCGGACCTTGCGGATGCGCAAACGTATATTTCTGTCCTGCCAGTTCCCCTAATTCAATAAATCCATTCCATGGATTGGTATAACCGATAGGATCATGTACATAACAACGTTCTATTACTACATTCTTTGAACGATAAACGGTTATGCCCCCATCGTTGTTTATCATCTTTCCATTTCTATCAAGATAATGTCCATCCTGATTTTGCCGGATACTTTCACGTCCCCACTGCGTCACTTCACAATTCACAAAACGGACATTCTCCACCTTCGCATTTGTTTTGATACCATGACGGAATCCTCCACTGACCAGCAGTTTTTCAAATATCAGATATTGACAATCATCTAGAATAAGAGCAGCCTCTTTGGTAATTCCCCCATGTACCGGAACATCACCGACTATTTTGATCCATCCGTCAGAAGTACCTTTCAACCCGACAATGGACAGTGTACCATCCGATTCTGTTTTAAACTGACTCACAGGTATCGTCTTTGCAATAACAGGTGTAGAAGTCCAGGTCGTAAAACTTTTTACAATAGTACGTGTATTCTTGCCATCCCGGAACAACCGAACCTGAATCTCATACGAAGTATCTTCAGAGAGACGTACCAAACTCCCTCGAAATTCTTGCAAGCCTTTGTCATAGTAGGGCACAAAAGCCTCATTCCAATGTATTTCCCCACTTTTTCTATAATGTACCCGGCATTCTGTTTCTTTATCGCAAGGCACATAATAGCTGCAAGATTCGAATGTAGGATAAACAATACACGACTCCGCCTCCTCATCCCACAGTATCGCCGATGTGCTAAATAAAAAAAGCACTATCACACAACCTATGTATAAAATATATTGTTTCATTATCTGTTACTTTATCTTTTCAAGTTCTGAACCAGTCCTTTTAGATTCAATTCACGTACTCCTTCAACAACCAAAGAAGCCATCTTCATAGCACCGGTCTCCGAGAAATGAGTATCATCACTCTTTCCATCCGGTACAATCGGATTTGTGCCTGCCGCTACATAATTAAACCATTGTTTGGACTTTTCGTCTCCTTGTTTTGAGATAGCATCGGCACTTTTAGCCTGCAAATCTATCAAAAGAGTATTCTCTTTCTGAGCAACCTCTTTCACTATTTCCGGATACACTCCATGAGAGTCACTAAATACACCCTTTTTAAACTTACGACGACTCACAGGAGTTACTAATATAGGGGTAGCCCCTTTAGTTTTAACTTCAGTCACAAACTTAATCAGATTCTTCTTATAATCCTCCGGAGATGTGTAGCGATCAGGCTTCTTAATACTGGCATCATTATGTCCGAACTGAATAAAAACATAAGAGTTGTTATCCGCTTTGGCCATTAGCTTATCCCAACGCCCTTCTTCGATGAAAGTCCGTGAGCTACGCCCTCCTTTAGCAAAATTAAAGACTTCGACTTCTTCTGTGAAAAACCGGGGCAATACTTGTCCCCACCCCCAGTCCGTATTCTTCTCATGATTTACATCCTGCATAGTAGAATCACCGACAAGAAGAACTTTCACCTTTTTCCCATCTTGCTCTCCGCTATGCACATAACTATATCCCATCAAAAGAAAAGCAGATAAAAGCAATAAAAATTTAAATGATACACCTTTCATCATAATAGTAAATATTTTGTCCTATAAAAACTGTTTATTTATCGTCTCTAAAAACTATCCAAACACTTGACAGCATCATTCCGAGCTCCCCGTTTAAAAAGTACCGGTTGCCTATAAACTGACAGATCGTTGTTATATAACGTTATACGACGGTTGGCCGAGCCCTCCACTTGTAAAAGTGTATTATTAATTCCAACCGGAAGATTTCCACTAATTTGTATATTTGCACACTGATTTAAAATGATAAGAGGCGCTCCCGGTTCCGGATTTTCAAATGTAAACCGATGTAAGCTCATGTTCTCTACATTTTCACAATAAAGCGCACTTCGAGGATCTTCATTTTGAGATTCTAGAAAAATATTCTGCATTCTCAATCCCTCTACATTACGTATAAAAAAGCCATAAGCCGGTGCATCTGCAAAAATCAAAGTTTCCGGATACTCTTTATTACGATCCCCCATATTCCGTCGGTGTGCATCTTCTTCGCTACCTCCTCCTTCACAAATAATATGAATATTATTCAGACTAACATTCTCTACCGGATGATTGACTAAACCTGATATAGAGCTTGTGACAAGTCCATACATCTTTGCTGTCATATTTGAAATACTGATATTTCGCAGTATGCCTGCTGTTTGCGACGGACCACCATCATAATAGTTACGTCCCCTGTCTGCCAGCCGAATAAAAATAGGAGTCATGAAACCATTGGAAACAATATTATCTATGTGGATTCCATCCACGAGAGCTCCATCCACAGTTTCTAATGCGATCGCTCCCAACGTCCGTTCATCACGGTCATAAATGGTAGGATGTTCCGATCGCCATAAAGCACAATTACTTACTGTAAAATTCAAAAATGCCCCATTCGTTTCAGTTCCCCATTTCAAAGCATTGCAATTAGAAGCTATTATACAATTAGCCACTACCACATTCTCACATTTACCGGTAGCATTCGTGGTTTTAAAACAGATAGCATCATCATCCGTATCAAAATTGCTATTGACAATACGAACATTTTTACAATTATCGATATCAATGCCATCATTATTATAGTTTCCATGATTCAACACGGTAATGCCATCCACTAGGATATTAGTACAGTCCAGATAATGTTGCATCCAAGCAGGAGAGTTCTTCAATGTAATGCCACTTACCTTTATCTGTTCACAACTAACAGCACGAATTATATAAGGTCTCCGAAGAATGGACTTAAGCACATCATTCTCATCAGCCTTAAAGTTCAAATGTGTTCCCTGACCATCAATAATACCCTCACCTTTTATCGCTATATTTTTTACGCCTTCCGCATAAATCAAACAGGAATGAGTGTACCTATTTATATGAGATATATAACGAGAAGGAGTAGGCGGATAATCCTCCAACCGGGTACTACCTAGCAAGACAGCCCCACGTTCAAGATTTAATGTAACATTATCTTTCAGAATTAAAGTGCCGGTAAGATAAGTTCCTGAAGGAAAACGTACTTCCCCTCCCTGCACTCCCGCCTTGTCAATAGCTGCCTGTATGGCATGAGTACACAATGTCTTTCCATCTCCCTTAGCTCCAAAAGACAAAACATCCATAGCCGCCATCATCGGGAAAGCAACAAGAGACAAACATCCTAGAATTAATACCTTTATTCTTTCCATATCATCACTTCATAAAAAGATTATTAATGTCCATAGCTTTTAAGAAAATGCCTATTAGGCAGCACCTCCTGATAAGGAGAGAATACAGGTGTCAACAATACATTCCCATCTTTTCCCATTACCAACAAGGTGAATTTTCCCCTCATATTGTCTACTTTATCAGCTTTATTGTTCACAACCGGCTGTGACAACTTGGTTCCATAAGAAGACACAATAGCATTATCTGTCATATAAATTGCATCTCCAATCTTCTCAACAGCCAGATCGGAAGCAGAACCGATAAATCCAATACCTGTATTTTCATTATCCAATAAGACGGCTACATCTACCTCTCCACGGTTACCAATGAAATGTATATCATCCTTATGCAAAGCCCATATATCCCTTTCATTATACACCGTCTTGCCGGGAGTAGAAGTATAAGGTCCGTTCCCTAACCAGCGGAATGTCTCAACAGACGGATGAAGAGTTAAAGTCAATCCACATTCCCATAAGGTACCTGTCGCATGATAAGGTTTCAAGTCATAATCAACCGAGACAAGTCCACTCTTAGAGACAGAAAAGCAAACTTTTCCTTCTACATATTCATCTACCTTATCTACTCTTAACCATTTACAATACAAAATAGCCGAGACCTTATCCTTTTCTTCCATACACTTAAAGTCCATAACTTCCGGTTCTAAAATATACGGATTCCATCCGAATACCTTTTTGCGCATTAAAAAATTCTCTATATTAATACTCGGCTTACGTCCAACCCTCAAATATAGAGGAGAATCTACCAGTTTGCGTTTATTTCCATCTTGGATAGTAATCTGTCCCTCCCGATCAACTGTAAAAAGATAGTTTTCGCCTTCCACAGAAAGTGTGGTCGATGTTTTTCTTACCTTAAAACGTTTTTGATCCGGAACACGGCTCAACAAATTTGTATAATCAGTTTTTTGATTGTTTACCAAAAGAGAGACGGATTTTTCATATACGGGCATCCCCCTATAATCAGTCACAGAAAGATAAAGCATACAATCATCATTCTCAATTTCAGCAGGTAACGTAATCTGTAATGGGATATTTTCTATCTGTTGCGCCTGCGCTTTCAAATCAACAGTACCCCGACACAATTCCTTTGACAGATTACGTACCGACCAATTACAGTGATACCCCACAAGAGAAATAAAATTAAACCGGTTTTCCACCGTAAAGTTGATCATCTGTTCTCCCTTGCGAACATTGATATCCCGCTCACGCACAATAACCGGAGAATAAACTTTACGTAACTGCCAGTAGTCTTCTTGAGGGTATCCGTCAGCATATACGATTCCGTCTGTTCCTTTATCCTTGAAACTGTCAAGATAACGCAAAGAATCAATCCACACCCCCATAACGACAGAATCACGCATAAAATCATCAACAGTCCGATTGCGTAACAAAGCCTGATCACTCCAACACCATACGGCTCCCCCAGCAATATTCTTTCTACTCAAAATCGTGTCAAACTGGCTTTCCAGGACATCGAAAGCCAAGCCTAAAGAATGACTATATTCCGTAGTTATCACAGGCTTTTCTTTCAAATCTGCTATTTTCACCACTGCTTGGGGAGACTGGTAATGAAACGCATAGATATCAAGATTATCACTCAGACGCTCCCTATTTTCCATAAAATAATGTCCTGCCATCGGAAGCGCACGCGGACGTGTCGGATCTTTCAGTTTGACATACTGCACCACTTTCTCCACGACCTCCGTATAAGGATTTTCATTACCGATCGTCCACATGATTATTGACGGGTGATTTTTATCTCTTGTCAGCGTCGCTTCAGCCCTCGTACAAAGTTCTGTAGTAAACTCTGCTTTATATAAATTAGAATCACCATATCCAAACGGAACCTCGCAACAAACATAAAAGCCCATTTCATCACACATCTTATGAAAATTAGGATGGAACGGATAATGTGCCGTACGAATAAAATTCACATTAGCAGCCTTCATCATTTTCAACTGATTCTGACGGTCAGTATCTGTCAGAGCCCTTCCACGTATCGGATCTATTTCATTATGGCAAGTACCGCGAAGAAGAACCGGTGTATTATTAACCATCAGAATACCATCTTTCACTATAACCTCCCGCACACCTACATTTTCATATACCTGTTGAACAACTTCATTCTTGTTATTCACAATCCTCACTTCCATCCGATATAAATAAGGAGTCTCGGCAGTCCATAAATGGGGATGTTCCAATTCACAGGTAAACTGTAACGATTGGTGATTGTCCTGTAGTTTAATCGGTTGTGAAGAAGAGAACAACTGATGACCTACTTTATCATAGAACAGGATTTGTGCACGATATTGTCTATCACTGATAGTTGTTTCAAAAGTACCCACATCCACTTTAAAAGTAAGAGTTGCACATTCGTTACCTTTAAGTTGACTCACAAAAGTGACATCTTTCAGGTGAAGATCGGGAACGGAGAACAATTCAACGTCTCTGAAAATTCCCGCAAGTGCCCAGCAGTCATTCAAATCAAATCTCCAACCCATAGTTCGCGTGGTTACTTTCACTGCAAGCACATTAGGCCGGTCAAAATATATAAACGGGGTTATATCAAACTGACAGGGATTAAATGAACTTCCCCATTTCCCTGCATAATGTCCGTTTACATACACTTCATATCCAAACAACACGCCATCAAAGCGTAGAATAACGTGTTTATTACTCCAGGCTGGATTCGCTTTGAAAGTAGTCCGATACAATCCCCAAGCTTCTACAATATCAGCACCATATTGTGGCGTCTTAAAGCCCTCCGTTTCCCAATTAGACGGTACTGTAATATATTCCCAAGAAGAATCATCAAAAGACACCTCTGTAAACCCAGCCAAAGAGGACGGGATATTTTTATTCTCAACGTATTTAAATTTCCATTTTCCATTCAATGTCTGAATCTCCATCTTATCCCGCACTTGATATACCGATTGTTTCGGTATATCAAGTTTCTGAGCGAAGTTTAACATAGGAAATATCAGCAAAAGAATCTGAATAATACACTTTTTCATTGATTCCGTTTTATATGTAACTTCAAATTAACTGTTGCAACTCTTATTAATACCATCTAGGATCTCCGACATTGCTAATTCCTGCATCCGGGGATATTTGATAATTATAGCTATTTCTTCCTGGGAAAATTCCATCGGCAGTTCCTACTAAATCTAATAAAGGTTTAACCGTAGTATCTCCAGATAACTTATTCTTAGAAGTACTAAGCATATACGAATTATCAACAAGCAAGCTAACTCCCTGTACAAATTTATTCGAAAGCTTCACGGTGTACATTTCACCAAAGACACATCCGTTTATTTCAGGTTTAATAGATGTAGTCACTCCCGATACTTTTAAATCAAGAAAAGGCTTAGCCATGTCCTTATTATCTCCCGTCCAACTTCCTTCAATCATCGGTTTATCATTCCCTAGTTCATCAAATGTACAGTTCTCTATCACAATAGAGGGGTTAGTATAACCATCTATCGTATCAAAGACACGGGCTTCAATAAGTCCCCTCATCAAATGATGGAATGTACTGTTACGAATCGAATACTTCTGACAGAAGGCATTATAATCCTTTTTACTCGTCACACTGATAAATGAAGCATATCCAGTTTTGTTACGTCCTAAATCATACGCTTGTATATTGTCAACTGTGAGTGCTTGTATTCTTACTTTCTTAGAAGAGGAAGTGATTCCGGATATCAATTCTATAAATGAGTTTGCAAAATTCCGTATCACGCAATCCTTCACTAATAAATTTGTCACATACAATTCAGAAATATCTTTCAGATCAACTCCAATCAGTTGTGCCGCTGGCTCATTTGCTATATTTTCAGTCTGTCCATCCCATGACATTCCTGAAAATTCAATACGCTGTAAAGTCAGATTCTCAATCGTTGTTGCAGGAGTGTCACCTGTCAACAAGATTCCTTTCACATAAAGTACAGGACGTGCTACTCCCGGTTCACCTATCAAAGTAATATTCTTCTTAATATAAATATATTCATGGCTATAATCATAAACAGTCTCACCGGTAAACATAATCGTCGCACCTGCCGGAGCCTCATCAATAAGTGTTTGCAATGCAGATGCATTAGATTCATCTATTGTAATCGTACCCTCAGGTTTTGTAGGCATAGTGAAACGCATAACGCCTAGAGATTCTTCTCCATTATACATAGTAACTATATAACTTTGTCCCTCGCTCAACCCTGTGATCAACACACTTTGGGAAACTAGATCCTCCTCAGTTAACATTTGTACTCTTTCTTCCGAAGAGCCCGAAGTCTGTTCTATTTTAATCCTATCGGCCTCTACTGATTCACGCCATTCTAATTGGGCAGTTCTAAAAGACAAATTATTTTCTTCCACCGGCAAAAAAATAGAATATGCAATGCCAGTAGTTACCTCAGCATATATATATTTGGAATTTAGCGACTCGTCCGCCATTGTTCCACATAGTCTAAGGTAATAAAGCTGATTTTCCATCAAATCTGTCAGTGTTACTGTTCGTGTCTTACCATCTGTATCTACCGTTTTATCAATCGTTGTAAACTCTTTATCCGTTGCTATCTCAAGTCTATATCCCTGTGCACCTTCCGTACCGGTCCAGGTAGCAATCAATCCGTCATAATAAGCCTCCGCTTTCAAACTTTTCGGTTTAAAAAGACGGGGAGTTTCCAATTCATCTTCATCACAACCTGTCACAACAAAAGGATATGTAATCAAACAGGCCATTACCAATATTAGATATATAAAACTATTCTTTCTCATCTTACCTCATTTTAATGTCCGTAATAATTTTGTAAAGCTCCCCGACTATCTGTTATGACATCCTTATGCAAAGGAAGAATATACACCATCGGAGTAGCATCGATATATTCATCTTTATAACTTTTTACAAAAGTCGTATTCAGTACGCCATTATTATCAGTGGTAGCACTTGCCCATGCTTTTTTCGTGTATCCTGAAGGGGCATTAGACAGAGAGTTATCAAAATTCAATATCTCCAACGTACCGTCATTGTTAGTTTTCACATAAACCGATTGAGGATATGCACTATTATTCTTCATCTCAGCCAATTTAACCTTCATCTCTTGAATCTTTTTCTGAAGAAGGTTCCAGCGAATCAAGTCATACTTCCGAATGCCTTCACCACCAAACTCCCAAGCACGTTCATTCACCAATGCTTCAAAGAATGCATCTTTATCATCCAAAGCATCCACATAAGCATCTACTTTTCGTGCATGGTCTTCTGTTTTAAATGCCCGACGACGCACTTCTTTCAAAGCGTCACGTGCATCATCTGTGGGACCATTGTGAAGTTCGTTTTCCGTTTCAGCCAACATCAAAAGCACATCAGCATAACGAATTACAGGCCAATTGATTCCCGAACTATATTGCACATTCGGACCTTGAGGCGTTTTCATCCACATCCTTGACCATTTGCCAATATAAATAGATCTCCATTCGGTAAACACCTGTTCTATATATCCTTTTTCATCATTCCATGCCCATTTATACGGAGCACAAGTCACATCCCGGCGGGTATCCTTATAATCGAATGAAGCGTGGTAAGGTAAAGTAGCATAATACCAACCATCTGATTTTCCATAAGCAATATGAGAACTTCCTTCTATTTTATGACCGATAATCACTCCTACACTCCCGCTATATGTAGTTGCATAAGGAATTTCAAACAACATATCCTCATTCGAAGGATACACTTCTTCACATTGATTCTTAAACACTTGCAGAAAATCAGTGTTTGCTAATGTATGCTTCCTAGAATCCCGAAGTTTACGACAATACGTATTGGCTATTTCATAATAATCCATATAATTCTCAACCCGTTCAATAGTACCCGGAAAAGATGGATTAGCATAGTCCGGCATTAATGTATATCCTCCCAAAGTCAGTGCAATACGAGCTATCAGCCCCTGAACCGCACCACGATTCATCCGTTCTACACTTTGAGACATTTCGGATGCATAGAGCATTCCAGGCTCTACCGCTACCAGATCGTTAATCAATGTCTCAAGAATCTCGGTACGAGACGTTACCCCTTGATAAAAGTTATCATCAGGCATAGTAGGAGTCATCTTAAAAGGGACATCTCCCCAAGCACGTACCAAGTCGAGATAGAGCATGGCACGAAGTCCTTTTGCCTCTCCATAAAGCTGTCTTATCATCGATGGCGTATCAGCCGGATTCTGTTCCAGAAGCGGGCTGCTTTCGATTCCTGCTATACACTCATTTGCCGTATTGATGGCTTTGTAGATATAATCCCAACTCACCAGTTCTTCATTGTTATCTGTAGCAGAGTAATCCCAAATACCACGCCTTGTATTATCAGTAGTTGCATTACAAGTTCCAAATTCAATATCAGTATTAAAAGAATAAATCAAAGGAATAGTACGTCCATACAATTTTTCTTCTGAAATTTGGGCATAAATATTCAGAATAGCCCGATAGATATCCCCTTCATTCTGATAAATTTCATTATCTGTTAATTGTGAACCTGATGTAGTATCTAAGAAATCACTGCATGAAAAAGTGATTATTCCCAATATCCCGGTAAATAGTAAAATAATATATTTTCTAATCGTTCTCATAACTTAGTAGATTTAAAATGTGATATTAGCTCCAAGGGTAAATGTCCGTGCTTTCGGATAAGAAGAGAAATCAACTCCCGGAGTCAACGGGGTACTCAAACAAGTGCTCACTTCCGGATCAAAACCAGAATATTTAGTCCACACAAATACATTGTTTACTGTACAATAAACACGGCATCTATTAATCAAGACTCTTTTTGTCCATTTTGTAGGTAAGGTATATCCTATGGTAATATTGTTCAGTCGGAGGAAAGAACCATCTTCAATTGCCCACGAATGCAAAACTGGTATTTTCATAGCCGGACTCCAAATAGTTGCATTTTCATTGAGAGTACGTAACTGTTCCATATCTGTAATTTTATTGCCAGCATCATCCATATATCTGAAACGATTTGCACTACTTATTACAGACAACATATTATAATAGTCTTTTTTCCATTGGGTAGTAAATTGTATTTTATTCGCATTGTATACATCATTACCATATACCCAATTAAAGAACAAAGAGATATCCAAATTCTTATATACCGCCGAAAGATTTAATCCGCCTGTATGTTTCGGGTTTGTATTACCTATAATCTGACGATCATCGGGAGTAATATTATATGTATCCGGGTTATCCGGATCTACCGGTGTTGTTTTCTTTAATTTAAGAGAACCCGGAGACGGCACTCCCGCACCTTGATTAATTGTATTATATGCTTGAGTAATGCTTTGCGAGTTGGCTATACCCTCTTTCAAATACCATTTACCATCAGAACCCTGTTGATAATCATCCACTTGATAGAAGCCATCCGTCACATACCCATATATCAAACCGGTGGGTTGCCCTACACGAAGAATAAAGTCATCACTTTCACGCAGTCCCTCTGCCCATCCGCTGCGATAGAAAGTTTCATCAACTCCAGCCAGTTTATCGACTTTATTCCGGTTCAAAGAGAAATTCAGAGTAGCTGTCAATGAGAAGTTTCTTTTACGAACCAATTGTCCGGTAATTGAGAATTCAAATCCTCGATTGGACGTCTGTCCGATATTCCTCAACTGGTCATTATAACCGGACGAAGCTGGAACAACAGATTTCAGCAACAGATCTTTAGTCGTATTCCAATAAAAATCAATAGTTCCCGATAACCGGTTATTAAAGAATGAATAGTCAATACCAAAGTTTCTTGTGATAGTAGTCTCCCACTTCAAACTAGGATTTATCAATGTAGAAGATGTATTCTCATAATACAAATTCGGTACATTTCCAACTCCCGCTACCGGAGAAGTAATAGCCCCCACATAGGTACGTCTCCACATATCGTTATCTATTCGGTTGTTTCCTGCTTCACCATAACTAAGACGTATTTTCATATCATCAATCTGACTGACATTTTTTAGGAAAGGTTCACTCGAAATACGCCATGCAAAAGCTGCGGAAGGAAAGATCCCCCACTGATTTCCCGGTGCAAATTTAGTAGAACCATCCGCCCTCACTGTTGCGGTAAACAAATATCTATCTTTCAATGTATAATTCGCCCGCCCGAAAAAAGAGGCTAAACGAGTATCCGCTCCATTATTGGTAATCGTATATTCGGTAGAACCAGACTGCATTCTATCAAAAGCCTTCTGTGGTGTAAAATCCTCAGGAAACATCCGGGAAGAACTTATAATGGAACGGTTTTCTTCTGACATTGCTTCAAACCCGGCCACAGCACTTAAAGAATGGATACCTTTCAGGTTACGCAATTTAAAATTCAACGTATGTGCAGTACGCCAACGAGGTCTTTCCTGACTTTGTATTTCTGCTACCGGTTTCCCGGCATTCTTACGTCCCGTATAGGTAATGGGACCATAATAACGCTCTATTTTCCGATCGCTTGTTTGTATACCAAATTCACTTTTCCAACTAAACATCTTATTGATTGTCCAAGAAAGGGCCGTATTGACATTAAGTTCCTCCCTCTTCTGTTTCTTATAATCCTGATTGATCAAAAGAACCGGATCATAGAGTTCACTCAACGCTTCAATATCATCATCCGCAGCCTCCTCAATATTAATATCCCCACGAGTATCACGCCCCGTAACCGGACGAAAACTAACCGCATTCTTTATCTGCGTAGAAGAAGTGGCAGACGTACCGGCTCCCATCGTAACAGCATTACTATAATATGCAGAAAGATCAAATTTCAATGCACGGCTAATCTGATGATTCAACTTAACATTCGCATTGAACCTTTCAAAAGAAGAATTTAACAAAATAGCATCCTCATTCAAGTACGTGAAACTAGCTGTAAATTTAGTCTTATCTGTACCTCCGTTAATACTTATATTATGAGACTGTCCCCATGCATCACGCCCATACATCTCATCCTGTGTATCCCTAGCTTTTATATTCTTATATATATCAAAATCATCTGTATCTCCATAAATCTTTAAAAAATTACTAATATCTTCCCCGTATTTAAGAGTTAGCAGTTCATGTTGCAGAGTTACAAATTCATACGAATCCAATACATCGTATTTCTTAGCCACTTTCTTATATTGTGCATAACCGTTGTAATTAATTGTCGTTTTCCCCGCCTGAGCCGATTTTGTAGTAATAATCACAACTCCGTTAGCACCTCTTGCCCCATAAATAGCAGTAGACGCCGCATCCTTCAAGATATCAATCGATTCAATATCATTAGGAGATATATCAGAAATCCGATCCATAGGAAAGCCGTCCACAATATACAGCGGGCTATTATCCTGTGTAATAGAACCTCCACCACGAACTCTCACTTGAATTTCCGCATCGGGAGCTCCATCTGTCGTCGTCACATTAACTCCCGCCATACGTCCGGTAAGAGCAGCAACAGTATTCGAAATTGGAATATTCGCGATGGACTTTCCAGACAAAGTAGCCACAGACCCCGTCAAATCTTTTCTCGCAATAGTTCCGTAGCCAATTACCACGACCTCATCCATATCGATAGACTTCTCCTTCATCACAACCTTATAAACAAGATTTTTACGATTAAAAGGAATCTCCACAGTCTCCATGCCGAGATAAGAAAAGACCAATACTTCTCCTCCTTTAGGAACCTTCAGATTAAAAGTACCATTGGCATTAGTCAATGTTCCGGTAGCTGTTCCTTTCACCGTCACTGTTGCACCAATAACCGGTTCTCCATACGAATCAATGACACTTCCGGTAATATCTCGCTGTGCAAAAGCCACAATTGGGCAACATAATACAACGAGTAGAATCAGATAGTGCTTAAACATCTTTTTTTCTTGGCTTGTTTTCATTGCATATTAATTTATATAGGTTAATTTTCATTCTCGACATTGTCTACATTACTATATTTTTTAGGTGTCACTCCAAATTGTTTCTTAAATGCCACACTAAAATATTTCACATCCGGGAAGCCAGTCAAATAAGCTACTTCACTGACATAATAACGTTGTTCCCTCAATAATGCTGCAGCCTTCTTTAGACGGATAATCTTGATAAAATCATTTGGAGAAAGTCCCGTCAAAGCCTTTAATTTATTATAAACAGACGTACGGCTCATCCCCAACTCCGAACAGAAGGTATTAATGGAGAACGTCACATCCGATAGATAACGTTCAATTATATGTTCTGACTTCTGCATAAACTCATTGTCCATATTATTAGTATATTCTACCATTTTTTCTTCTCCTGCACTAGCTGCAAAGGTCTCCTGCAAGTGTAGTCTGTTTTTTAATATACTCTCGATCTTCACTTTCAATATCCCTATATCAAAAGGTTTCAGGATATAATCTTCCGCACCTGCTTCATATCCTGCTATAATATTTGACTTCTCATCCAAAGCCGTGATTAGTATAACCGGTATATGGCAATAAGACATATCCGATTTCATCCTCCTGCACAATTCATCTCCACGCATCAACGGCATCACCACATCCGAAAGAACAATTTGCGGGGAACGTTCCTTTAAGAGTTCCATTGCTTCCACTCCATTGTGGGCAACAAGTATATGATACTGCGAAGAAAGACTGGCTGACAAATATTCACACATTTCAATATTATCTTCAACCAACAGCAATTCGGGTAAAGATCCGGTTATTTCTTCATCGTCATTTTCTATATTTTCTATTTCATTCAACTTATCATCCACTATTTCTTCTGGAAGAAAATGCTGATTCCCATTTTTAAAGCGTAATACAAATGTACTACCCTTTCCTTCTTCACTTTTAAAGCAAATCTCTCCTTGCATTAAAGATACCAAGCTGCGAGTAATCAGTAACCCTAACCCACTCCCTGTTTCCGAAGTATTAATGGCATTGTCTGCCCGATAATAGCGTTTAAAAAGATGCTTCCGAGCTTTCACTGGGATTCCTATTCCATTATCAGACACCCTGAATCCCCAAGAAGTATCGTCCGCATAGGAAATAATCCGGACTGTACTACCCTCCGGACTATACTTTATTGCATTAGAAATCAGATTATCAAAAATGGTATCCATCTTTGCCGTGTCAAACCAAGCCATGACTCTCCTTCCTGTATCTTCAAAAGACAACGTAATTTTTTTCTGACCGGCAAGAGGTAAAAAGCTCTCCATTTTTCGCTTCAACCACATATCCAGTTCACACTGAGTAACTGTCAGTTTCAATGCGTTCGACTCTGCTCGTTGTAAATCAATCAATTGATTAATCAGTGTATTCAACTTTTCCACATTCCTCAACGCTAGATCAAGAAAATGCCGACCTTGGGCACTCAGACATTCCTCGTGTTCCAACTCATTTAAAGGGGCTTTAATCAAAGTGATAGGAGTACGAATATTATGTGCCGTATCAATAAAGAATCTGGTACGTTCACGCGAAGATCTCTCCGCCATCCTATTGGTAAAATAACGATAAAGCATATAAGCAATCCATAATACCAATAACATATAGACAATATAGGCATATATACTACTCCAAAATGGCGGTTGCACAACTATATCCATCGTTCGAGTCTCACTTACAGAAGAGTCATTTTCATTAAATACCCGAACCAATAATTTGTAACTTCCTGCATCCAGGTTACTGTACGATGCAACAGACTGATTAGTAGGCCGACTCCATTCCCGATCAAATCCCTCCAACTTCCAAGTAAACATCCACTTATCCGGATTACTAAAGTTGATATTCACAAATGAAACGGAAAATGTATTTTGATCATGCTTTAGAGTGATCCGTTCCGTTTCATCAACAGTTGTCTGCAAAGGTGAACCTTTTATTCCCGGATAAACAACTTGATTATACAAAGAGAACTGGTCGAAATAAAGTTTCGGTTGAGAGACTTTCGTTGCAGCCGACTCCGGAGAGAATTCAACAGCACCGATAGGTGATCCAAATACCAGATTCCCATTCGCCCTCCTCGTGTAAGCACCCGTATTAAAATCCTCACTTAAAAAGCCATCAGCGATACCAAATTTGTAAGTTTGTCCTGTCTGCGGATTCAAACGAATCAACCCCATATGAGTACTAATCCATAAATGTGAAAACTGATCTGCCTGAATACCACAAATAGTATAAGACTCAAAGCCTTTCACATTGACTATGCTTTTAGTCAATATATCATAATAACTCAGTCCTCCTTCTGTACCCATCCATAATCTCCCATTAGTATCCAGATACATTGTATTTATATATGGATTATTCAAACTACCTTCCACCTGTAATCCGGTAGATATCTTTTCCACCTTATTATTATCCCTATTTATCTGATAAAGCCCCGAGCGTGTACCAGCAAACAATGTCTGCGCATCTTTTTCTATGAATGTATTGACAAACTGAAGATTTACCCGAACATACGAATCTGTTTGAGGAGTATAACGTAATACGTCTCCTTTGAATTGTGAAATCCAAATATCGTTATCTCTGTCAGCATATATAGCAGTAATATCATTTGTTACCATTCTTTTTTTAGAAGACGTTACAGTAAAATGACGCATATTTCCCGTACGCTTATTAAGAGAATATACACCGGCCGAGAAACCAGCCGCCCAAATATTTCCATTCCTATCTTCACACAACGACATTATGCTATTATCCTGTGTAAAGAAGTGTTTCCATTGTTGGGTAGCTGCTATAAAAACACTTACCCCTTTATTATTCGCATACCACATATCCCCCTCTTTATCTTCAAGTAATGCATTCACATAGCTATGTGCCAAAGAGTTAGGATTCATTCTTTCATGTTGTGTCATTGTGACATCAAATGTATGCGGATTATAAACGCAAATCCCTCTATTATAGGTACCAATCCAAATCTTCCCCCCTCTATCACTATAAATGTCATAGACATTTTTACTTATCAAATCATTTACCTGATCTTCACTTTCCGTCATTGTTGTAACCACCTTGTGAGTGTTCTTATCTATAAATAGAATTCCACCTCCATCCGTACCGACAAGAATATTATCATGATCATCTGCTGTCATAGTACGAATAGCATAGTGATTACCAGCTAGAGGAATTTGAAGGAACTCACGACTTTCTAATTGATAAATAAATAATTTTCCTGTAAAACTTCCCAGCCAAATTGTTTTACTTGGAGCGTCATAGTAAGAAGAACGAATTTGAGAAATCGAACAATCAGACTGTAAAATATCCGTAGAGATTACATTAAAAGGGTTGTCCGTTATCTCCAACATACTAAATCCTCGCTCAGTAAACAGTGCATACTGCCCATTTCCAATCTCATTGATTTCATAAACAGTCTGATTTGTAATACCAGTCACCGAAGAGAACTTCTTTTCCTGCGGAAAGTAACAATAAAGCCCATAAGAAGAACAGATCCATATACGTTCCTGACTGTCGATATATATTTTAAATATGAATGGTTCATCTTCCTTCAATAGTGAATCCAAACTCAGTTCTAGAATATAACAGTCTTTATTCTTATCATAATAATAGAGATTTCCATGACTGCTGAACCCCCAAATATCTCCTCCACAAGTAGTAGCCAAGCCGAAAATTCGAGAATCTTTAGGCTGTGGCAGGGTATAATGGCGAATGTATTTACCGTCGTATCTGTCAAATCCGGCCCGCGTCGCAAACCACATAAAATTTGACTTATCTTTCACAATCTGAAAAACTCTCCGGTTACTTAATCCGTTATCACAGTTAATCGTTTGCATATATTGAGCATGCAACGAAGTAACAACAAACAAAAATAATATGTATATAATTGAGTATTTCATAGTCTTTTTATTCGAATAGTCATGAATGAATCTTAGCACAAATATAGTTGTAGAAATGAATTTGCAATACTTTCAAAAGACCTTTTTCCGGCATTTAACAGGTAACAAACCATTTATGATAAGAAACACACTTTTTAAGCAAGCCGAAGGCAAAATTCAGCTCGTCAACAGTTGGTATCAGCAATGAAAGAAACAAAAAAGAAAAGGCTGTCGCAATACTTGAACGTATCACAACAACCTTTCAATTTATTATATAAAGTAAATAAAAATCAGACTAATGAGTCATCTACCGTCCAACTCGCGTTTAATAGCCAGAAGCTCTTCTTTAATCGCCTTCAACCGATTCATGATTTCATAATTCCGGACAGTAGCTTCTTTATTATCTTTCAAACGTTGGCGGGCGCCCGGAAGCGTCATGCCTTTCTCTTTCACCAGATGATAGATGAGCCCGATTGTTTCCACATCTTCTTTACGATATTGGCGTATTCCTCTACCGGCAGTCTTGGGAGAGATCTGCGGAAACTCCTTTTCCCAAAAACGGAGCAGAGAAGTATTGACTCCGAACATATCGGCAACTTCTCCTATGGAATAATATAGTTTCAGTTCTTTATCCGTATTAAGCATAACACTCCTGTCTTTTTTTAGAATTAATCGAATACCTTACCGTGGTTGGCAGCCAACTGAATCATCTTCTCGTAATCCTCAGCACTTAAATCCATGAAATAATAGTTCACCGGATTCACCACCTGTCCCTTCACGTGCACTTCATAATGGAGATGCGGCCCGGTACTCTTTCCCGTACTACCCACTTTTCCAATCACCTCTCCACGCACCACCTTCTTTCCGACTTTCGTATTAAACCCCTGCAAGTGAGCATATCGAGTGAGATATCCGAAGCCATGATCAATCTCAATGGTATTGCCATATCCGGTTTCCCACCCTACCTTTACCACAGTTCCGTCTCCGGTAGCATATACATCCGTTCCCGGATGAGCGGAAAAGTCCATTCCCGCATGAAACTTCGTCGTACCGTAAATAGGATCAATACGTGTACCATAACCGGAAGCCGTCTGACGAAGGTCCTTATTGGAAATAGGCTGAATGGCGGGAATACATTTCAACATTTCATCATGATTCTTGCACATATCCACCACATCATCAAAAGATTTCGATTGGATATAGAGCCGTTTGGATAGAACGTCCAACTTCTGAGTAGTATTCACCACCAGTTTCGCATTCGCTAAGTCCATCAGTTCCTCATAACGGTTCGTACCTCCGTAACCGGCCTGACGGATAGCGGGAGAAACGGGATCGGCCTGCAGGATTACCCGATAGAGGTTATCATCACGCTGCTGAATATCCTGAAGCACCCCCATAGCGTCGTCCAAACGACGGGAAAGTACATTATATTGTGCCAAAAGACGGCTGTTTTCAATTCTTAATTCCTTCTCCGATGGAGAGCCGAAGATAAGAAGCAACACGATAAAACAGCCCGCTCCCAACCCCATACCATAGAAAAGCCGACGCAAAATACTAAGCGCACGCTGCCGTACGGTGGGGTAAATTCGATCGTATGTCTGCGTCTGTGGATTATAGATATAGTAAACTTTGCGCATCTTTTTGAAAATATTTCGCTTGTTAATACGGCAAAAGTAATAAAAACGAGCTATCTTTGCACAGTTTTTACGAATTTATGAGCTGTGATTTATGATTTATTGGAGATTCCTCCCTTCTCTCATATCCCACAGCCCCATAGTTCATAATTCATAACTCATAATTCTTCATTATATGTTGACTGCAAAAGAGATCAGAGATTCATTCAAGAATTTCTTTGAGTCGAAAGGACACCACATCGTTCCGTCGGCTCCAATGGTGATTAAAGACGACCCTACCCTGATGTTTACCAATGCGGGTATGAACCAGTTTAAAGATATTATTTTGGGCAACCACCCGGCGAAATACAAAAGAGTCGCGGACTCTCAGAAATGTTTGCGCGTAAGCGGAAAGCACAATGACTTGGAGGAGGTAGGACACGATACTTACCATCATACCATGTTCGAAATGCTCGGTAACTGGTCGTTCGGCGATTACTTCAAGAAAGAAGCCATCAGTTGGGCATGGGAATATCTGGTAGATGTCTTGAAACTGAATCCGGAACATCTCTACGCAACCGTATTCGAAGGAAGTCCCGAAGAAGGATTAAGCCGTGACGACGAAGCCGCTTCCTATTGGGAACAATTCCTGCCGAAAGATCATATCATCAACGGCAACAAGCACGATAATTTCTGGGAAATGGGTGATACAGGACCTTGCGGACCTTGTTCCGAAATTCATATCGACCTTCGTCCGGCAGAAGAACGCGCCAAGATTTCCGGTCGCGATCTCGTGAACCATGATCATCCGCAGGTGATTGAAATCTGGAATCTCGTATTCATGCAGTACAACCGCAAGGCAGACAGCAGTCTTGAGCCGCTTCCCGCAAAAGTGATCGACACCGGTATGGGATTCGAACGTCTTTGTATGGCACTTCAAGGCAAAACGTCCAATTATGATACGGACGTATTCCAGCCAATGCTGAAAGCGATTGCAGCCATGTCGGACACAGAATACGGAAAAGACAAGCAGCAAGATATTGCCATGCGTGTGATTGCCGACCACATCCGTACCATTGCGTTCTCTATCACGGACGGTCAGTTGCCTTCCAACGCTAAAGCAGGTTATGTGATCCGTCGTATCCTCCGCCGTGCCGTCCGTTATGGCTATACATTCCTCGGACAGAAGCAAGCATTCATGTACAAGTTGCTTCCTGTGCTGATTGAGAATATGGGTGAGGCTTATCCGGAACTGATTGCACAAAAGACATTGATTGAAAAGGTAATCAAAGAAGAAGAAGAATCATTCCTCCGCACATTGGAGACAGGTATCCGTCTGTTGGATAAGACAATGGAAGATACCAAAACTGCTGGAAAAACAGAAATCAGCGGTAAAGACGCCTTTACCTTATATGATACTTTCGGGTTCCCGCTCGACTTGACAGAATTGATTCTCCGTGAAAACGGTATGACCGTCAACATCGAAGAGTTCAACGAAGAGATGCAGCAGCAGAAGCAACGTGCCCGTAACGCTGCCGCAATCGAAACCGGTGACTGGATCACGCTGAAAGAGGGGACGACCGAATTCGTCGGTTACGACTATACGGAATACGAAGCTTCAATTCTTCGCTATCGCCAGATCAAGCAGAAAAACCAGACCTTGTATCAGATTGTACTAGACTATACTCCGTTCTATGCGGAAAGCGGTGGTCAGGTAGGTGATACCGGTGTGTTGGTAAGCGAGTTCGAAACGATTGAAGTGATCGACACCAAGAAAGAAAACAACCTTCCGATACATATTACCAAAAAGTTACCCGAACATCCGGAAGCTCCGATGATGGCTTGTGTAGACACCGACAAACGTGCTGCCTGCGCAGCCAATCACTCGGCCACTCACTTGCTGGACGCTGCTCTCCGTGAAGTTTTGGGTGAACACGTAGAACAGAAAGGTTCGTTGGTTACACCGGATTCCTTACGTTTCGACTTCTCTCACTTCCAGAAAGTGACCGATGAAGAAATCCGCAAGGTAGAGCACATTGTCAACGCCAAGATACGTGCCAACATTCCTTTGAAGGAGTACCGCAATATTCCTATCGAAGAAGCGAAAGAGCTGGGTGCTATCGCTCTCTTCGGCGAGAAGTATGGTGACAGAGTGCGTGTGATACAGTTCGGATCTTCCATCGAATTCTGTGGAGGTACACACGTAGCTGCTACAGGAAACATCGGTATGGTGAAAATCATCTCCGAAAGTTCCGTTGCTGCCGGTGTCCGCCGTATCGAGGCTTACACAGGAGCACGGGTAGAAGAAATGCTGGACACTATTCAAGACACCCTCAATGACTTGAAAGCTCTCTTCAACAATACTCCGGATCTGGGTATCGCTATCCGTAAATACATTGACGAAAACGCAGGTTTGAAGAAGCAGGTGGAAGACTTCATGAAAGAAAAAGAAGCAGCCTTGAAAGAAAGACTGTTGAAGAATATACAGGAAGTAAATGGTGTCAAGGTTATTAAGCTTTGCGCTCCACTGCCTGCAGAAGTGGTGAAGAACATTGCTTTCCAACTTCGCGGTGAAATTACGGAAAACTTGTTCTTCGTAGCCGGAAGCACGGACAACGGCAAACCGATGTTGACAGTCATGTTGAGCGACAACCTCGTAGCAACCGGCCTGAAGGCAGGCAACTTGGTAAAAGAGGCTGCCAAGCTGATTCAAGGTGGCGGCGGTGGTCAACCGCACTTTGCTACCGCCGGAGGTAAGAATGCCGACGGACTACCGGCAGCAGTTGAAAAAGTGATAGAGCTGGCAGGAATCTAAAAGTAAACAGATAAAAGGATAGCGTGTCTTAAGGTAGGAATTACTTTAAGACACGCTTTTTTATATATAAATTCAAGCCCCTTATTCCAGTTGTTACGGTTTTTTCCTATCTTTGCCAACAGATTAGTTATTTTCTTATCCTTCAAATAAATAAAATAAGTAATCACTAATACCTAAAGAGCAATGAGAACGCCTATTTATCTATGCTTGCTGTTAACCTGCATGCTGGTTTCCTGTACCCCTACGCAAGAAAAACACGAAACAGATTACACATTGTACGTAAATCCGTTCATCGGAACCGACTTCACCGGAAACACGTATCCCGGTGCTCAAGCTCCTTTCGGCATGGTGCAGCTCAGCCCTGACAACGGACTTCCCGGTTGGGACCGCATCTCCGGTTATTTCTATCCGGACAGTACCATTGCCGGATTCAGCCATACCCACCTTTCCGGTACAGGAGCAGGAGATCTGTACGACATCTCTTTTATGCCTGTCACCCTTCCTTATAAAGAAGCGGAAGCGCCTATAGGCATTCATTCCAAATTCTCTCATGAAGATGAAAGCGCTTGCGCAGGTTATTATCAAGTACGATTGAAAGACTACAATATCAACGTCGAACTGACTGCAACCGAACGTTGCGGTATCCAACGTTACACCTTTCCCGAAGCCCAATCCGCCATCTTCCTAAATTTGAAAAAGGCCATGAACTGGGACTTCACTAATGATTCTTATATCGAAAAGATAGACTCTGTTACCATTCAAGGCTACCGCTTCTCCGATGGTTGGGCACGCGACCAGCACATCTATTTCCGCACCCGTTTCTCCAGACCTTTCGAGAAAATGGAACTGGACACTACGGCTATTATCAAAGACAACAAACGTATCGGTACAGCCGTCATCGCCCGCTTCGACTTCAATACCAAAGAAGGTGAGCAAATTCTCGTCAATACTGCCATTTCCGGCACAAGCATGGACGGTGCAGCCAAAAACCTGCAAGCGGAAGTCCCCGAAAACGACTTCGACAAATACCTGGCTGAAACAAAAGCGAATTGGAACCGCCAACTTGGTAAAATCGAAGTGAAAGGCGATAACGAAGACGACAAAGTAAACTTCTACACCGCTCTCTATCATTCGATGATTGCCCCGACTATCTACAATGATGTGGACGGCACTTACTACGGCCCTGATAAGAAAGTGCACCAAGCAGACGGCTGGGTGAACTACAGCACTTTCTCCCTGTGGGATACCTATCGTGCAGCCCATCCTCTCTTCACTTACACAGAGCCGGAGCGTGTCAACGACATGATAAAATCCTTCATTGCCTTCTACGAGCAAAATGACCGGTTGCCGGTATGGAACTTCTACGGAAGTGAAACAGATATGATGATCGGCTATCATGCCGTTCCTGTCATCGCAGACGCCTATCTGAAAGGTATCGGTGATTTTGATGCGGAGAAAGCATTGAACGCTTGTGTTGCAACCGCTAATCTGGACAGTTATCGCGGTATCGGGCTTTACAAAGAATTAGGATATATTCCCTACAACGTGACAGACCATTACAACGCTGAGAACTGGTCATTATCTAAAACCTTGGAATATGCCTTCGACGATTACTGCATTGCCGAAATGGCTAAGAAGATGGGCAAACAAGACATTGCGGACACATTCTACAAACGTTCCCGGAACTATAGAAATCTTTATAACCCGGAAACCTCTTTCATGCAGCCGCGTGATGACAAGGGGCACTTTATCAAAGGTTTCAAAGCCGACGACTATACTCCACACATCTGCGAAAGCAACGGATGGCAGTATTTCTGGTCGGTACAGCACGATATTGACGGATTGATAGACCTTGCAGGCGGCAAAAACAGATTTGCCGAGAAACTGGACAGTATGTTCACCTATCATCCGGCAGCAGACGCCGAACTTCCACTGTTCAGTACGGGAATGATCGGTCAATACGCACATGGAAACGAACCGAGCCATCATGTCATCTACCTTTTCAACTCAATAGGCTTCAACGAACGGACTCAATATTACGTAGCAAAAGTAATGAACGAACTTTATAAGAACGAGCCTGCCGGTCTTTGCGGCAACGAAGATTGCGGGCAAATGTCGGCATGGTACGTATTCAGCGCAATGGGCTTCTATCCGGTAAATCCGGTCAGCGGCAAGTACGAAATAGGAACCCCGCTCTTCCCGGAAATGCAGTTGCATCTGGCAAACAGTAAAACATTTACCGTGCTGGCTCCTAATGTAAACAAGAAGAATATCTATATACAGTCAACCAAAGTAAACGGACACCCCTACGACAAAACGTATATCACCCATGAACAAATCATGAGTGGAGCCACCGTAGAATTCGAGATGGGCAGTACCCCAAAAACAATCGGAGTCATATTCGAAGAAAAACGACCTTAAGTATATCTGAACTAATATCTATTGAGAGAATGAATGAAAACTTCGATGTAACCTACAAAGCATTATTCCGCAAGTACTACCCCAGCCTCATCTTCTACGCCACCCGCCTGGTAGGGGAAGAGGAGGCGGAAGACGTGGTACAGGATGTCTTTGTGGAGCTATGGAGACGGAAAGACAGCATAGAGATAGGCGACCAGATACAGGCTTTTCTCTACCGTGCCGTCTATACCCGTGCCCTCAACGTATTGAAACATCGCAATGTGGAAGACGGCTACTGTGCTGCTATGGAAGAAATCAACCAGAAACGTGCAGAATTCTATCAGCCGGACAACAATGAAGTAATCCGGCGAATTGAAGACAGAGAACTCCGTAAAGAGATCTACAACGCCATTAATGAATTGCCGGACAAGTGCAAGGAAGTTTTCAAGCTAAGCTATCTGCACGAAATGAAAAACAAAGAGATAGCCGATGTTCTCGGCATTTCACTCCGCACGGTAGAGGCTCATATGTACAAGGCCTTGAAGTACTTGCGCAGCCGCCTCGATCCGCTTTGGATAATTCTTTTCTTATTTTTATGGAGAGATTGGTAAGTGTTTTTATGTTTTGAATTGTATTATTAATATGAAGGAAAAGAAAATGAGTAATCTGAGTGAAGATATAATCAATAGATATCTGACAGGACAATGTTCCGAAGAAGAGCTTATCAAAGTGAATGCTTGGATGAAGGAATCGGAAGAGAATGCCCGTCAGTTATTTCGTATGGAAGAAATTTATCATTTAGGTAAATTCGACCAATATGCCGACGGACAACGGATGCTTCGTGCAGAAAAACGACTTTATAAGAAACTGGACGAGGAGAAAGGAAAACAGAATAAAATACTGCGTATGCATCGTTGGATGAAATATGCAGCAGTCATTGCTATCATATTTTCCATCAGCGGTGGAATCGGATATTGGTTTTATCACAATGGAACCGACCAGCAAATGATGGTTGCAGTTGCCAATGAAGGTATTGTGAAGGAAGTCGTTCTGCCGGACGGAACCAAAGTCTGGTTAAACAACTCGGCTACCTTAAAGTACCCGCGCGAGTTTTCCGAAAAAGAACGTAATGTACACTTGGAAGGAGAAGCTTACTTCGAAGTTACCAAAAATCGTCATAAGCCATTCACCGTACAAAGTGACGCCATGCGTGTACGCGTATTGGGTACAACATTCAACTTCAAATGCGACAAGCGTTGCCGGGTAGCCGAAGCAACATTGATTGAAGGCGAAATAGAAGTAAAAGGGAACAAGGAAGAGGGACAAATCATCCTTGCCCCCGGACAGCGTGCGGAACTGAACAAAAGCAATGGCCGACTGACTGTAAAACAAGTAGACGCCAAGTTGGATGCAGTATGGCATGACAACCTGATTCCATTCCAAAAAGCCGATATATTCACAATAACCAGAACATTGGAGCGTTTCTATGATGTGAAGATTATTCTGTCTCCCGATATGAAACCGGACAAAACTTACTCCGGTGTACTGAAACGGAAGTCCGACATCGAATCCGTACTGAAATCATTGCAGAACTCCATACCTATTGATTATAAGATTGTCGGAAACAATATCTTTATTTCTCCTAAATAAGAAATATAAGGTGTGAAACTAAAAAGCTATTAATACCATGAAATTAAAAACATTCCTTCTAGTAGGATGTTTAGGAGGTTTATTTACACTTAGCTCCTGCACAGCCCCCACTAACGTAAAAGACTATAGTGCATACGTCAACCCTTTCATCGGTACCGGTGGACATGGACATACTTTTCCCGGCGCAGTAGTTCCCCACGGCATGATTCAGCCCAGTCCGGACACCCGGATTGACGGTTGGGACGCCTGTTCCGGTTATTATTATGCCGACTCTACAATCAATGGTTTCTCCCACACACACGTCAGCGGCACAGGGTGCTGTGATTATGGGGACGTACTGTTCATGCCAACTGTAGGCAAACAACAATACCTGACTACCGATCCTCAAAGTCAAGTACTAGCCTATGCCTCTTCTTTTTCTCACGAAAATGAGGTAGCCGAACCGGGATATTATGCTGTTTTTCTAGATACTTATCAGGTAAAAGCTGAAATATCAGCCACTAAACGTGGCGCTATCCACCGTTATACTTTCCCCGAAAGTTCGGAATCCGGCTTAATCATCGATTTAGATTACAGCCTGCAACGACAGACAAACTCGGAGATGGAAATAGAAGTAATCAGTGACACGGAAATATGCGGACATAAGAAAACGACCTATTGGGCTTTCGACCAATATATTAATTTCTATGCCAAATTCTCCCAACCGTTCTCTTACACATTGATAACAGACTCTATCACCATGGACGACGGCAAACGTCTTCCTGTCTGCAAAGCCCTGTTGCATTTCAATACAAAGAAGAATGAACAAATACTTGCGAAAGTAGGCGTCTCTGCCGTCGACATAGCAGGTGCACGCAAGAATGTCGAATCAGAGATTCCCGGATGGGATTTTGATAAAGTACGCAAAGACGCACGACAGGCATGGAATCAATATCTGTCGAAAATTGATATTACAACTTCCGACAAGGAAGACAAGACCATCTTCTACTCCGCTCTCTATCACACAGGAATCAGCCCGAATCTGTTCAGCGATGCAGACGGACGTTATTTAGGTATGGATCTCGAAGTACATCAGGGAGATACCGCCAATCCCGTATATACAGTATTTTCCTTATGGGACACCTTCCGTGCATTGCACCCGTTAATGACGATTATCGACCCCGATCTGAATAACCAGTTTATCAATTCACTAATAAAGAAGCACCAGGAAGGCGGAATATACCCGATGTGGGATTTGGCTTCCAACTATACAGGCACCATGATTGGCTATCATGCTGTTCCCGTCATAGTGGACGCTTACATGAAAGGATACCGTAACTTCGATGCAAAAGAAGCCTATAAAGCCTGTCTGCGTGCAGCCGAATATGATACCACCGGTATCAAATGCCCGGACTTGGTACTGCCTCATCTCATGCCGAAAGCGAAATATTATAAAAATGCGATTGGGTATATTCCCTGCGACCGCGAAAACGAATCCGTAGCCAAAGCCTTGGAGTATGCGTATGACGACTGGTGTATCTCTATCTTCGCAGAAGCAATGAACGATTTTGAGTCCAAAGCCAAATACGAACGTTTTGCCAAAGCATACGAATTCTATTTCGACAAATCAACTCGTTTCATGCGCGGACTTGATTCGAAAGGTGAATGGCGCACACCATTCAATCCGCGTGCATCAACCCATCGCAACGATGATTATTGTGAAGGAACAGCCTGGCAATGGACTTGGTTTGTACCTCACGATATAGATGGACTGGTCAATCTGATGGGTGGAGAAGACGCATTCGTTCAGAAACTCGATTCGTTATTCACAGCCGATTCATCACTCGAAGGCGAAACAACATCGTCAGACATTAGCGGACTTATCGGTCAATATGCACATGGCAACGAACCCAGCCATCATGTGATTCATTTATACAATTACGTGAACCGCCCATGGAGAACTCAAGAATTGGTGGATAGTGTTTATCGTAGTCAGTATGCCAACAGTGTAGATGGATTATCCGGTAATGAGGATTGTGGTCAGATGTCTGCCTGGTACGTTCTCAACTCCATGGGATTCTATCAGGTATGTCCCGGAAAACCGGTATATTCTATCGGACGTCCAGCTTTCGACAAAGCAGTGATCAATCTGTCCGAAGATAAGACATTCAGTATAATAGTTAAAAACAACTCCAAAGAGAATAAATACATTGAAAGCATATCACTGAACGGCAAATCTTTGTATACTCCATTCTTCAATCATCAAGATATAGCAAATGGTGGAACAATGGAAATCAGTATGACCGACAAACCTAATTACAAAACACATATACCATGAAAAGAATATTATTAATTGCTTGTGTGCTTGGTTGTACACTCTTTGCCAAAGCGAAAGACTGGACACAGTATGTCAATACGCTAATGGGTTCGCAGTCCTCCTTTGAGTTATCAACAGGTAACACTTATCCCGCCATCGCCCGTCCTTGGGGAATGAACTTCTGGACTCCCCAAACAGGAAAAATGGGAGACGGATGGCAATACACCTATACTGCCAATAAGATTCGCGGTTTCAAACAAACGCACCAGCCCAGCCCGTGGATTAATGACTACGGGCAATTCTCCATCATGCCGATAGTCGGAAAACCCGTGTTTGATGAAGAAAAACGCGCCAGTTGGTTTGCTCACAAAGGAGAAACAGCTACTCCTTATTATTATAAGGTATACCTTGCCGAACATGATATAGTGGCGGAAATGACGCCGACGGAACGTGCCGTTCTTTTCCGTTTTACTTTCCCGGAAAACGATCATTCATATATTGTGGTAGACGCTTTCGACAAAGGTTCGTATATCAAGGTGATTCCCGAAGAAAACAAGATCATCGGCTATACTACCCGCAATAGCGGAGGAGTTCCCGAGAACTTCAAGAATTACTTTATCATCGAGTTCGACAAGCCCTTTACTTATAAAGCAACGGTAGCCAACGGCAATCTGCACGAAAACGTTACAGAACAAACGACTGATCATGCTGGAGCCATCATCGGATTCCGGACACATAAAGGTGAGCAGGTACACGCCCGCATCGCCTCTTCCTTTATCAGCTTCGAGCAGGCTGCCACCAATATGAAAGAGTTGGGCAAAGACAATATTGAGCAGCTAGCCAAGCAAGGAAAAGAAGCTTGGAATCAGGTTTTGGGCAAGATAGAAGTAGAAGGTGGAAATCTTGACCAATATCGTACATTCTATTCATGCCTGTATCGTTCCTTACTCTTTCCGCGTAAATTCTACGAACTGGACGCAGCAGGAAAGCCCATTCACTACAGCCCGTACAACGGACAAGTATTGTCGGGTTATATGTATACCGACACAGGTTTTTGGGATACATTCCGTTGCCTGTTCCCATTATTGAACTTGATGTATCCTTCCATCAACAAGGAAATGCAGGAAGGACTTATCAATACGTACAAAGAAAGCGGATTCTTCCCCGAATGGGCAAGTCCCGGACACAGAGGGTGTATGGTGGGAAATAACTCTGCCTCTGTCTTGGTAGATGCCTATATGAAAGGCGTCAAAGTAGACGATATCAAGACCTTGTATGAGGGTTTGCTTCACGGGACAGAGAATGTTCATCCTCAGGTTTCTTCAACAGGACGCCTAGGACACGAATACTACAACAAACTGGGTTATGTTCCGTATGACGTAAAAATCAATGAGAACGCTGCCCGTACTTTGGAATACGCTTACGATGACTGGTGCATTTATAAACTGGCCAAAGAACTGAAACGTCCGAAAAAAGAAATCAGTCTCTTCGCCAAACGTGCCATGAACTATAAGAATCTTTTCGACAAGGAGTCTAAACTGATGCGCGGACGCAATGCGGACGGTACATTCCAATCTCCGTTCTCTCCGCTGAAATGGGGTGACGCCTTTACGGAAGGCAACAGTTGGCACTACACCTGGTCTGTATTCCATGATCCTCAAGGACTTATCGACCTGATGGGCGGGAAAAAAGAGTTTATCACTATGATGGATTCCGTATTCGCCGTACCTCCCGTTTTCGATGAAAGCTACTACGGGCAGGTGATTCACGAAATCCGTGAAATGACCGTTATGAATATGGGTAACTACGCACATGGCAACCAGCCCATCCAGCACATGATTTATCTGTACGACTATGCAGGTCAACCCTGGAAAGCCCAATATTGGTTACGACAGGTTATGGACCGGATGTACACTCCCGGACCGGACGGGTATTGCGGTGATGAAGACAACGGACAGACTTCCGCCTGGTATGTATTCTCTGCCCTCGGCTTCTATCCTGTATGTCCGGGTACGGATGAATATATTGTAGGCGCTCCATTATTCAAGAAAGCCACCCTTCACTTCGAAAACGGCAATAGTCTGGTGATTGACGCTCCCAATAACAGCAAGAAGAATTTCTATATCAACTCCATGAGTTTCAACGGAACCGATTATACCAAGAATTATCTTCGTCACGGAGATTTATTCAATGGAGGAACTATCAAAGTAGATATGAGCAACAAGCCCAATCAAGACAGAGGAACAAAAGAAGAGGATATGCCTTATTCTTTCTCAAAAGAGTAAATCTATCAGACGCGGATTAACGCAAATTAGCGTTAATCCGCATTTAAATCTACACTATTTTTACATTTATCTGTGACGGAGCTCTTAATATAAGAACCCAACTATCCACAGAGGCAAGGTTGACTGCAAAAGTCTCACGTACAGTACCAATTTTCCCAGGATGGGAAGTGAGAGCATATAATAAGTTAGAATTATCCAAGCGAAAGATAAATATAAGCATTTGCTGTTTGCAAACAGCAAAAAACGCCATAAATTGCTGTCCACAAACAGCAAATCACACAATCCCCCTCTTTTTATCAAGATTCCTACTAAAAGAAATAGCCGGGAAGTATCTTTTCACTACTTTTGCTCCTACAAACAACACCTTATGAAAATGAAAGAGAAACTTGACTTCTCAGAAGTCCCCTACCAATATGCGATGTGCCTTAATCAACAATGCCCGAAGGCCGACACCTGTCTCAGACAACTTGCCGAACAAAGTGTACCGGAGGAAGTTGAATATTGGTCAATTATCAGTCCCAAACGTTTAAACTCAATAAAAGGCGATTGCCCCTACTATCGTTCCAATATCAAGGCACGCTATGCAAAAGGATTTATCGGGATCTTAGAGAGTCTGCCTCATAAGCAGATGGAAAACGTAATTTCCCACTTAATAAGTTTCTTCAACCGAAGGACCTATTACCGTGTCCGCAAAGGTGAACGTTTACTCTCTCCTGCCGAACAACAACAATTTATAAACATCCTTAAGTACTGCGGTGTTTCCCAGCCACTAAAGTTCGATAAGTATATCGAAGCTTATGATTGGTAGCAAGCCGTAAGTGCCATGATAATGCCGTTCCTTTGTCACAGTTGTGCCATCGAATTGGCACGATTGTGACAAAGGAATGGCACAACTGTGACACCGTAGTGACACAAGCCATTCAATCTAAAGTATTCGTCACGTACTTGCCGACAAATGAAAAGAAAGAAGATTACCCCTGCCACAATTATCTGTAACAGGGGTAATTTACATAAAAGGATTACCCTCTTCTTTTTTCTTATAAAGGCTATATCTACCGAAAAGCTCTATTATTTATAGACTATTTCCGTAGCCGCATCTTTAGTCAAGTTTGGAATCTCCTGTCCTTTCTTCAGATAAAGAGTCTTGAGCTTATCACTACGCTTGACATTCAATGTTGTCAATGCCGGACATTCTGAAACATCGATAGAAGTTACTTCGTCATAACTTGCATACCAGGAATAAAGGCTTAGGTTAGACGTTTCCAACTTAGTAGAAATAATCTTTAAACTGTTACGCTCAGAATATCCATAATAACCCGCACCGTCAAATTCGGTTATCGGATTGTCACCCAAATTATATTCCTCACAATTGTTGAGGCTATTTCCAGACACCTTTTCCACCTGATGCAAACCTGAAATATCAAGTTTCTCCATATTGGTGCAATAACCCAAAGTCAAAGTCTTCAGGTTCGGGAAGTTTTCAATACCGGTAAGGTCTTTCAAATCGTCGTAATACGAACTGTTAGAGAACACAGTTGCCTCACGACCCGCATCAAGCACAATACATTGAGAAGCGGTAAGCTGAAGCACCCATTGCTTCGCACTCACAACCTTCATTAGATTAGCGTCAGGTATTTCAACCACCTCTACACCGGGTGTTTTCTGTACCACAGATATTTCGCTGAACATAGAAGAATTGGTAGCATTGCTAATGCGGATTGTACCGCCGCGCGTATCCGGCGCCTCAGATAACTGATAGCTCAGAGTAACTGTCTTCAAGCCATCTTCACCTTCTACCGGTACAGATACCTTTTCGTCGGTTATCCAATCGTATCCTTTCAGAATGTCAACTTTGTAGTCTACGTTATATCGCACAGTAAATGAAACTTCACGTGCGGCAAGATCGTCGTACATCAAGACATTTTCGCTCGGAATGATCGCATTAGTTTGTGCTTGAGTGACGTTCACCACTACCGATTTTTCTACCAGCGGACTTGAGAGTGTGATTGCCGTAGTACGATCTTTATACGTCTCATTCGCCAATGTCTTGAAAGAATAAGTGACCTTTCCTCCAAATTCACTTCGCTTATTGAACGAAATCCACTCCTCTCCTCCATCGCTGAAAGAGATGGTAGGTTCTGCCACATTGGTGGTAAGCTGAATGGAAACTGTATTTTCCGCATTCGATACGGACACATTTTCTTCAGAAAGCAGACTCATCAGATAAGCAGGTGCAACCTCTATCTGCAAAGGAGCAACTTGCGCACCGGTAAAGAACTTGAAAGTAGCCGTACGCAGCTCGTCCAGATCGTTCGGATCAACTGTAAAAGTCACCTCGTCACCGTCTCGTCCGGAAGTGACGGACGGAAACACCCAGTCGCACATACCGGACAAACGCCAGTCACCGGAACTGCTGACCGTGATCGCTACATCCCCCCCCTTTTTATCCATTTGGATAATATTGGTCGACAACGAGATAGCATCGCCACCGCTTGTCGCTTCATCATCGTCGGAACACCCCCACAAAAAAAAGGTTGCCGACAATACCATCATAAATCTATTTATCAATTTCATCTTTATCATTCATTTTTAAGGTAAAACAAAACTTCTCATTAGAGCAGCACACGCTCGGTGCTGTTCTTCCCATACTTGAACTTCGGATAGATAAGTTCTTCATCATACAACCCGCGGCATACAGTTTGGCAACGGGACACTTGATAACTATACTTATTCGGATCGAGTGCGAAGAACATATAATATCCGTAACCCGCAGCACGCCGACTGCGTGCCGTTGATTCGCTGGAATCTCCACTTCCCCGATTAAGCTCTATCGACATACCGCCACATTGCTTCACAGTCATCCCCGTACCTGGAGAAGCAGCACCACCATAATCGGCTACCGCATAATCACAATACTGACCGGGAGTCACACCGTCAATCACCTGGAGGCTATTGGAATACATGGCTCCCAAATTATAAAGCGAAACTATCTTTTCGGGCATTGCCAATTTACATTCGTACATCAACCGTGAACCTGCATACGTTGACGGTTGCGCCAACCACGGATTGTTCAAATCAGGATAATCGGAATACTCATCGTCAAAACCTACACCGTCCAGATTGTAAGCACGGCAATAGGCCGCCAATTCACGGGCAAACTCTTTGGCTCCCATATCCGACAGTTGAGCACAACCTGCCTGGTCATGGTTACCCAATACACTGATGATAACTTTCATGCCCGCCTTGCGGAGCGGTTGCAGGTATTGTTCGTTATTGTCGAGCAAGAACTGCACATTTTCGTTGTTCTTGAGATAAACGCGATTGGTCACGGAATTCCAGTTGATGTTGGCGGCAAACAGCACAACGTGGTCGAAGAAATACTTACCGCTTGCTGTCAAGAATTCAAGCGCATTCAGCGGATTAGTATCATTTACCTCAAAATAAAGCACATTGGTCACAGCACCTTCACCTTTGAAAGTGTTCGGCATATTTCGGCAATCTTTTACGAGAAGTACCATGTGAGCGGACGTTTCGGTAAACGTTACCCCTTCGGTAGGCGAAGAGGCTGTCAAGGGTACGATATAGGTTTTCCCTTCTTCCATTCCATCGAAAGCGGTAAGCGTCACCTTTACGCTCGGAGTACTTTTATCATCCGGCGCAAGCAAGAAAATTCCATCGTGAGCAATCTTCACGTTCTCGGCAGGAAAGAGTTCAAAGTCGGTGTTATGGATAGCGTTGTAAGTGTCTTTATAGGCCTCATCCACCGCGATTTTCACATCCACCCCTTTTTGCGGAAGCTTGGAAAGGCTGAATATCACGTTCGTGCTATATTCCGCATCGCGCAATTCCACTACCGAATTGTTCTTGTTCGTGCTCTCGTCGAGCAACAAACCGTTCAGTTGAGTAGCACCCAGATAGGGGGTTTCGTCTACATTGCTTCCCACATTGATGTCTTCCTCACAAGAAGTAAGGAAAAGAACGGAACATACCGCCAACGACAAGAAGCCATATTTAATAGTATTCATTCTATTCATAATCAGAATTTTGTTTGGTTAATTGTTATTTCTTCTCAGGTAATGACACTGGCACCCATACAGGCTCATTGTCGAATGTCAAATCGTATCCGCTGGCATAGTCTATCACCTTAGTACCTGCGCCTTCGTCGAACTTCCAGTAAGCAATCAGGCCGTCGGATGCTGGATCGACAAAGTAGAAGTGGTTCGGAGCCTTAATCTCTTCAGCGGTGAGCGCACGGTTCCAAATACGGGCTTCAGCAACGACTCCATCGAAATAGCGTTGAGCCTCGTAAGAATAACCTATCCAGAACACACGGCTACCGTCTTCTTCATTATGATGCTTGGCACCTAAATTAACAGAAGTTCGACCTACGTAAGCTCTCGACAATTTTTCGACTCCATTGACATAAACCGTGACATAGCCACCATCGAACACTACTGCCAAATGATACCACACTCCACTTTCAAATTGCAGCTCTGAACTGGATACATTCGTAGTAGAAGCAATCTGTAACTGGTTGGAAGGTTCAGAATCGCCGAGACGCAACAAATAGTGGCTTTCGATACCCATCAGCGTGCTGATGCCATTGGAGAAAGAATTGGCCTTAAACAGAATTTCCATCGTATTCTGACTCAAATTATTGAATTTAGGGTCATTATTAAAGTCTGGATAAGCTCTGTTGCGATTCATGTTGGCCACCACATTGACAAGCGATGCCGCACGGAACACATAATAATAGGTTTTCGCACTCTGCAACACATCTACCCCTTCCACCGAGCGAATAGTAACAGGAAGCACATACACCTTGTTGATGTCAAGATTACCGATATTCACAAATGTAACAGGAAGTGACGTACTGGCTATCGACCCCGCATTGATGACCGTCGTGGTTTCTTCCATCGAATAAAACTCTTCAGGAAGAAGTTCCACGTCTTCTTCATAATAAGTGAGCTTATAAGTTTCCAAAAGTGCCGGATCGGGAGCGATAATCACTTTAATTTCGTGATCTTCCGGCTTTGCGATAGCCACCGAGATATCAGAGACTTGGTTAGGCATTCCCGCTTTGAAAAGCACATCTTCCGTAAAGACAGAGGTGGAAATGAAAAGTTTGTTGTCGAAGTTCTCATCATTTTCTGTGCATCCGACCAAGGAAAAGGCAAGACAGAGACCCCCAAATAATAATATATTTAGTTTCATACGATAATAGATTAATTTACGGTTGGATTCATTATGTTTATAGCCTCACGCGCATTAGGATATACGAACGTGACGTTAAAGTAGTCCTGTTGAATGGCGTCAATTGATATTCCCGCTTTCACATAGCCCGATACGGGAAGAATAGCCCAACGAGCCGCACCGATAACGGAGAGTGTACCATCACCAAATTCACCGGTAGCTATTCCGGCAGCGTTTACGTACGGAGTACTTACCCCCATCACATAACGGTCGGCGGGAATACCATCCATATACGACATCATAACAAGATAAGACATCTCGTCATAGTTTTTAGCACTGTGGGCGTTAATGATAATAAACTCGCAATCGGATAATATTTGCTTATCAATCACATTCTGCGGACATCCCTTGAAAAGAATCGCTTTCCCGCAGGAAGCCTTCCATTCGTTCACTAAATCGAAGAAAGCTCCTTGTCGCATGGTTTCCGCCACAACAGCTTCCTCGCCTATGATACTATTAAGATCGGTCCCCGTAAAGTTCAATTCGACTCCATCCAATCCAAGCGCATCACAAGCCGCTAATTGCTTAGCCGTCTCCGTTTTGCAAAAATCGATGAAACGGGCAGCAGGATCTACCACAACCTCTTCGTCTCCTTCCTCGCCGTCGCCCCCTTCTTCAGATTCTTCCGGAGCGGGGGTGTTGGCTTCTTCATCAAGAATCGCTTTCCAACGAGCCTCTATCGCATCGAAATCAATCAAGCCTACTACTTTCGTACCTTTTTTGTGAACTTCAGCTACTTCAGCCGCATTCATGGCATTCACTTCCAAGATATTGTTCAAACAAATGTAATCAATACTGTCCGGTAAATCGGTGAGATGCTCGTTGCGACAAGCTGGAGCAGTGCCCTTATTATCTATCGAAGCAATCGTTATCTTATGAACGGATTGTTTATATAATACTAAGTTCTCCAAGTACTTGGTATATAACTCAGGATTCTGTTCCTGAATATTGGGTTGTTTGATATCTATACCTTCAATATCTGTCCAATCACTACATGCTCCTAATGTGAAGCTTGTCGCAAAGAACAATAAGGTTGCTATTTTAAATTTATTCTTCATAATATTTAGATTTTATTCATTTGACAATCTAGGATTGCAGTCCCACCACATATGAGTCGACATTTTATCTCCTCCTGATAACGTACTGACGATTTGCTCTACATTTACTTTATTCGTATTATACTCTTGTTGCGGATATTTCAATCGACGGGCAAATTTGCCTTCAATAATTTCATTGCTCCTGTTATTTGGGGTAGATAATAATCTGGGATAACCGGTTCTGCGGAAGTCCGCCCATCCTTCCAAACTTAATGGGAAATTGGCAATCCACTTTTGAGTAATGATACGTTCTAAATTAACTTCATTGTCAGTTCCAGACCATTGCACAGAAACTGCGCTTCCTGGCAATGTAGCAGTGTATGTACCTTTAGGATCTTTATAACTGCTAGGTGCTGTCGTTCCTTCCAGATAGCTTTCTACGTTACTTGCTCCATATTGGCCGAATGACAGACGAATACCTGTTTTATAATAGTTTTCCGGTGTATCTTTTGTATCCCATCCCAACAAAGCAGCTTCTGCTCTTAGGAACATAACTTCGGCAGCATTCATCCACATTAATGGGGCTGTAGCTGTAACATTCATACTTGAATACATTTTTGCGTCAACAGCAGTATGTGTATTGCCAATACGCAGCCCGTGATAACCATTAGTTATTGATGAGTCGGTAAATGTACTTTCTAATGCGTAAACTGAACGACGCGGATCTTCATAGGCATTCATGTATGTAAGTAAGTCAGCACCTATCCTGGAGTCTCCCCAGCCGAATATTGTATAAAATGGATTAAGAGAAACTTTCATAAATGCATTGTCATCATTATTTTCCATTACACCGACCTGCCCATTTTCCGTACTGATAGCTTCTTTTACCATTTGTTCTGCCAATGTAGCATCCGCATAGCGAATACGTATAGCCATACGCAGTTTTAGTGAATTGGCAAACTTTATCCACTTTTCAACCTTACCACCAAAGACTTGATCTGCATTCGGAGAAAAGTCATTTGTACGGTTGGCGGTCAAAGTAGTGATGGCATCAGATAATTCCTGAAACATTTTGGTATAAACATCCTTTTGTGTGTCAAAGGGAGCTGTCAGTTTACCATCCTGTCCTACTTGTGAATAAGGGATGGGACCATATACATCAGTAACACGTACAATGGCAGTCACTTTTAGAATCTCTGCTACTGCCAACGGAATAGGATCAGTAGTCGCCTTTTTAACTTCAGCAAGGTTAGAGTAAATCTCAGGCATGATATCCAGATATACTTTCCCATTCCAATCTTCTGATTGATTAAAATACGAGAACGAATTTCCCCATGTTTTTGAGTCTGCCATATAGCCGCTAAAGACACCACCCAGCAAACATTCGGAGAATTGCGCAAGATGTTCTCCTACAGGCACAATCACACTTTGCATACCTACAAGTGCTGCTCCCAATTTGTGTGCATCCCGCTCCATTTCATCATCGGTCACTTCATATGGGTTTTTGTTGTAATCCATATAATTGTCCGTACAGGAAGTGATTGAGGTTATAGCCAATCCCCCTAACAGAAATAATTTTATAATTGATTTATTCATTGTATTTTAGTAAAAGAGGTTAAAACTTGAATCGAACATTGAATCCTAAACTACGTGCACTGGGAGTCATGAAGTTATCAATCCCTTGGTAATAGTTACCGGTAGTTGCAACAGCCTCCGGATCAAATGGTGCTTTACAATATAGCATCCAAAGATTACGTCCCACCAATGATACTGTGATATCAGCAATTCCCCATAATTTATTCTTGGGAATAGTGTATCCGATAGAAGCTTCCTGCAAACGTACATTAGTGGCACTGTATGTATAATATTGAGGAATACCGTTCTGTGCCCCGACAACTGAGTACCATTTTTGTGCATTAACTACATCACCGCCATTCACGACAACCCCACCGAGATCACGCGCAACTGCCGATGCCTCAGATACTCCGTAATAATCAAGATAAGATTGAGTTGCTGAATAAACAATACCTCCAAAACGTGCTGAAAGCATAAAGCCGAAATTTAGATTCTTCCATTTGAAATCGTTACGCCATGATAGATTACATTTAGGGAATACACTGCCTAGCTTAATATCTTCTGATGCTACACTGGCAACTTCTCCTTTCTCATTCACGTATATGTTACCATTACTATCACGTTGCAAATCTTTAATGGAGTAAAGGTCTCCTAAACTACCACCTTTTTTCAAAACGAATTTTGCATCTGCCAAACCGCCGACTTCCAAGCGGTCCAATGTGATGATGGCTCCTGTTTCCGGATGCTTGTAATTTTCCATCAACTCAAGTATCTCGTTTTTATTTGCGCTGAAAGTAACGGTAGAACCCCATCTGAATTTTCCATTCCAGTCGTTATCGTATCCTAAAGATAATTCGATACCTTTATTACGCACACTACCTGTTTGTACATAAATTGTAGAATATTGAGAAGACACTGAGATGTTTGGTTCGAATGTTTGGTTATATGTCTTAGTTGTGTACAATCCTAAGTCGAAGTTAAAATGGTCAAGGAAACGTGCGGTAATACCAATTTCCCATGAATTAGTCTTTTCCGGTTTCAATTCATACATCGGGTAATGAGTCTTAACTGCCCATTTTTGTGCTTTCTGATCCCATTCGTATGTTGGATTTGCCAAGAAACGTGGGAAAGGAAGACCTACAGAGGCATAGGAGGCTCTTAGTTTCAAGAATGAAATCTGTTTAGGCATAGGCAACAGTTCTGATAGTATCACCGAACCACCAATAGAAGGATAGAAGAAAGCGCTTTTTACAGAATTCGGACCTGCCAATTGTGAAGGCCAATCTGTACGCCCTGTCAATGTTAAATAATAGATACTTTTATATCCTAATTCTACACTGGCGAAAATAGATTGTGTCTGTTCGCGATAGCCGGACTGTGAGCGTTTAGTTTTATCATTATCCAGGTGGAAAACATTGAATACATTAGCAATACCTTTTGTATCACTGATAGGGCCTTCATTACTAAATACGTCTTGTTGCATATCCGAATAAGATGCACCAAGATTAGCTTGCAAACTTAATACCTCTTTAAATGTTTTGTTAATGTTGACCATAAAGTCTGCATAAGTTTGCTTATCATTAGTTTGGTTAATACCATAAAGACCGTTCTTTGAATTTTCTACCAAAATCTCGTTACTGGTTGCATATAATTTACGAGTATATTTGGAATCTGAATTGTCAACACGTACACGTCCTGAAACGCTTAACCAATCCAATATCTTGTAATTTAACGCTGCACTTAGCATGTAACGATCTTTATCCGTTTCGCGTAAGTTACGATAAGCAATCCAATAAGGGTTTTGCCCGGTTAAGCCGGAAAAATCTTGTGGCCAATATTGAGTATAGATTTTACGTGTGGTATCATAACGTTCGTACATCTTAATATCATTCCAATCATCACCACGAGGGAATAAGTAGGCAGTGACAAGAGGATTGGAGTAGGTTCCCTGATTAACCATATTACGATCGTTCTGCTTGACGTAATTAGCGCTTACATCCAAAGTCATTTTATCTTTCAGGAAAGAAGTTGTATTGCGGAATGTAAAATTATAACGATTGTAATCGTTGTTGGGTACCATGCCGTCTGAGTTTATCGCACTTGCAGAAAAGTAAGTTTGATTGCGCTCAGTTCCTGTAGAAAGAGCAACAGTTTCGGTTGTAACAACCCCTGTTTGTAAGAAATCATCTACGGGAGAATATCCCATATAATTCGCAGAATTCAATTTATGTCCCCAACTTTTTTCTACCGAAGAAGTATTGGACAGTAAATCTCCCGTGCCGTAGCGGTTCTGAAACTCCGGCATTCTGAAAGGACGAAGGAATTCTGTATTTTGACTTACAGTTAATTGCAAACGTCCTTCTTTTCCTTTTTTAGTCGTGATAACAATAGCTCCATTGGCAGCATGGCTTCCATATAGTGCAGCTGCAGCAGCACCTGTTAATACTGACATTGATTCGATATCTTCCGGATTAATATCAGCAATAGCTTCTGTTGTTCCTTTAGAGTCATTTTCTTGACCACCTTCACTTCCTAAGTTAAACATGGGAACACCATCAATGACATATAATGCATTACTGGATTGATTGATGGCTTTTGTTCCACGCATCACAACCTTACTTGCACCACCAACACCAGAAGATGAACTATTGATAGTGACACCTGCTACTTTACCAGATAAAGCATTAATAAAGTTGGCATCTTTATTGGTGAGAAGTTCATCACTTTTTACTTCTTGTACATTATAACTCAAAGCTTTAGTTGCTCGTTTAATACCTAAAGCGGTGACAACAACTTCATCGATTACTTGTGTGTCATCCATTAATGTTATATTCAATGAAGTCTGACCGTGTAATGGAACTTCTTGAGTTTTGTACCCGATATAGGAATATACAATAATAGGATTGTTGCTCTTTGTAGTAACTTTGTAATTACCGTCCAAGTCGGTGATTGCACCGTCAGTTGTACCTTTTACCAAAATGCTGACACCAATCAACGGCTCTCCTTTTGAATCTAAAACCTGCCCTGTTATGGTGCGTTCTTTTCCTACTTGTTGTTGATTAGAATTGAGATCTCCTTTTTCTGATAAATAAATTATATTATCATCTATCTTATAAGTGACATCCTTATTATTTAAAAGCTTGCTCAGAACTTGTTCTAATGAAGCGTCTTTTACCTTGAGAGGATCAACAGTGATAGTTGATAGTTTGTCATTGTAGAAAAACTGATACTTGGACTGAGACTGAATTTGTTTGATTACAGCTCCTAGGGTGGTACGGGGAGTTGATAAGGTCAGCTGTGCAGTAGCCCATTGTAAAGGAACTGCCATAAACAGGAGAATCAATAAAGTCCGAAATAGCTTTAGCTTTCGAAGCGAATGTTTGCTTTCCATACATTTAATTTAATGGTTATACTTTTATTAAACTCTACAAAGAAGAGTGTCGACTGTCTCTCCTTCTGTTAATAAAACAATGCTAATATAATAAACACTTAGTCTTATTTCTCATTTTTTTTAGAAAAATGAAAAATATCAGAAATCTTCTAGGGCTTTAGAGGCTTTTCTTACCAAGTACTTGGAGAACTTATGCGAATATAAAAAGAACCAGGAACACAAGCTAGTATACGCTTGGTTTGACAATAGTGAAAAGGCTCCTTATAATCGTGGGCAACACATGAGCGACTTACCCGACAGTATTGACATTGTTATATTAACTCATTCGGAAGAGTTAGTACCTTTCGAAAGAGAAGAAATAAAGATTTTAAAAGATAAAGGGACAAAAGTAGCTTATGCGGTTAGTTATGATGATATCAAAGCTAAATATGACGAAGAACAGATAACGGCTTCCCAAATACAAATGAAAGAAAACTCAGAAAATACATTTGACGGCTTTCTAAGAGAAGAAGTAAAAAAGCAACTGGCATATTCGGAAGCTTTCGATGGAGTCATCATCAAATTCAATGGGAAAAACCCAAAATACATGACAGATGAGGATAGAGTATCCTACGAAGCAACTCAAGAAGTATTCTTTAATACAATATCTGAATGGGAAAAAGAAAACAAAAACAAATTTCTTTCTTTTCAAGGAAAGCCACAGAATATAATAAAGAAAGGGCAGTTGAGTCGTTTTCTCCACATTATAATAGAATTCTATCAAGTAACCGATGTGAATAAATTCTCTCTTACTATTCAGGATTGCCTAGAGCCGGGAGTACCTACTGACCGTTTTATAATGGCAGTTTCCACCCCTTCTTTAGATTCCTCTGATACAACAACCGGTTATCTGGGAAAAGAGCTAGCTACCATTGAAACGGCTTACTGGATTACATCTATTTCTTCGGAATATAATAAATCCGGTATCGCAATTGATAATGTTCAGAATGATTATTATCAAACAAACGGTACTTACCGTAATGTAAAAGAGGTTATTAATATTATGAACCCAGCCCCCATCAAATAACTCAACTATCATGAAACTACAAAAATCATACAGTATTATATTGGGACTACTGATCAGTGTATTCACAGGATGTAACGATGACACAGAGAATTTTTCCAACAATATCTTCATGAGTTCCACTACTCCCGAGAATATCTTGGTAAAATCCAATATAGAGTCCGATGAACGGACTTTTCAGGTAGAAATAGCAAAGCCGGAAGCTACGGATGTAGAATTCACTATTAAAGTGGATCCTTCATTAATCTCTACGTACAAAGCGATTTACTATACAAATGATGTAGAAGAACTACCGGAGAAACATTACTCTCTTTCTACTACAACGGGAAAGATTCAGGCCGGTAGCGTTATTTCAGCTCCAATTACCGTATCTTTTACAGAAATCAATCAACTGAATATTGATAAAGTATACATACTTCCTATCACAGTAAATAGTGCTAGTATCAATATTCTCGCATCATCACGTACATTCTATTATGTATTTAAAGGGGCTTCACTTATCAACAAGGTGGCAAATATCAAAGAGAATAACATCTATGTAGACTGGAAAAATCCAGAAGTTGTTAATAACCTCAATACATTAACAGCAGAAGCTCTGATCCGTCCTCACAGTTTCAACAATGCGATTAGTACGTTGATGGGTATTGAAGGGAAATTCTTATTCCGCTTCGGTGATAATGATGTACCTAAAAACCATTTGCAGATTGCAGGAACTTCGTCGCAGACCAATATTCATATCGAAAGAGATGTGCCATTAGAAGAGTGGTTACATATCGCTATTACCTATGACGCAAGTGCAAAAAATTTAAAAGCTTACTACAATGGAGAATTAGTAACCGATAGCCGAATGGATATTGGTGCTATTGATTGGGGCATTCCTCACTCCGACGAATCTAACGGTAAACCACGCTGTTTCTGGATAGGCTATTCATATAATAATGAACGATGGTTAGACGCAGATATTGCTGAAGTACGAATTTGGAACCGCGTATTAAGTGAAGAGGAAATTAATGCACAGGATCATGCATATGATGTAGATCCTAATTCTAAAGGATTAGTGGCCTACTGGAAACTAAATGATGGTATTGACGAGATAAAAGATTATTCCGTAAATGGTAATAATGCAACTCCCTCTTCAAAATTAACCTGGGTAGACGTTTCTCTTCCCGCTAAAGAGGATTAATTATCAACAATTTTAATTAGAATTAAGTTATGAAATATACGAGATTTATCAAATCATCTTTTTGGATTGCGATATTAGCCTGTACGAGTAATCTATTTATTGCCTGCGAAGATGATATTACTATATCATCTGAAAACAAATCATTTGGCAATATAGAAGGTAACTTTGGCTATGTCAAATCTGCAGCCGGAGCAAAAGCCCTAACCTCCATAACAATTAATGGAGATAAACACGGTACTGGACACTTATATTTTGAACTGAATAAAGCTGCCAATAAAGATATTACGGTTACATTCAAAATCGACGAGTCAGTTCTAAAAGTTTACAATCAAGCCAATGGAACCAACTATCCAATGTATCCGACGGATAAGCTTTCATTAGAAAATGAAGGAGTCACAACAATCTCTGCAGGGAAACAAAAATCCTCATCTATCGAGTTAGATATTCAATCCGGAGGAACAATAGGTACTACGTATGCAGTTGCAGTATCTGCAACTGCTTCAGACGGAATTGAGACCTCAAGCAATAACCAGTCCTATATCTATCTTGTAACTCCACAAGCTGCCCTGCCCAATACGGAGAAAGGAACAGTCAAAACAATTTGTTACATAGAGGTGAATAACGAGAATATATTGAATACAGGCGAATATACTATGGAAAACAGCGGGAAGCCCTTTTTCGATATTGTCAATGTTTTTGCAGCCAATATTCGTTTAAATGAGGAAGGAAAACCATATGTATATTGCAACCCACAAGTAACCTTTGTTTTGGAAAATGCCGATAAGCTCATCCGCCCATTGCAACAAAAAGGAATAAAAGTACATTTAACCATTTTAGGTGATCATACACCGGCTGGGATGAGAAGTTTGGGAGATGAAGCCGCTAAAGATTTTGCCAAAGAACTAAAATCCTATGTGGATATCTATGGATTTGACGGCATCAGTTTTGATGATGAATGGTCAAACTACGACTTGGTAGCAGGATATCCCGGTTTAGTGACACCTTCACAAGAACAATATAGCCGCCTAATTTATGAGTGCCGACAAATAATGCCTGATAAACAATTTGGAGTATATTGGTGTAAGCAGGAAAATGGTGGTGCTTCTATCAATTATCCCTTAGGAGAGGTCGAAGGTAAAGACGTAAATGATTTATTAGACTACACTGTTTATGGAAACTATAATTTATGGGATAAACTAGGTCATATTGACGAGGGAAAACAATGTCCTTATGCTATAAATCTAACAGAAGGAGGAAGTCCCAACTCTATATATCTAAATCAAATAAAAGACAGCTGGGGATATTTTGCTCTTTATAATTTACAGATATCTAAGAATTCTGAAACAATCATTAATCAAGTTGGAGAAACATTATACGGAGAGAAAGTTAATTGGACTGGACAAATATACGGAAGAACAGATTTTACATCTTCAGAAACAACAACCCGTATTAATTACAAATACTATCTTGGAGAATGGAATGTCACAGCAAGTTGTATTTCATGGGTAAATAATTCTTGGAATCAATGGGCAGGAAACATGAAATTCACAATAAAAATAGAAGAGAAAGTCGAAAATGAATCCTATTATGTATATGGAATACAACCTTATGATCAAATTCTTAAAAAGTATCCACTAATTATGAACTATAATCAAGAAACTACTCAAATAAGTATTCCAATTCCGCAAACGATTCATGAACCTGATGAAGAAAATCCTCTTTTATGGCAAATGAGTTATGCTACAATTGGCGATTCTAAGACTGCTAATACGTGGAAAAAAGTTGAAACTACTAGCAATGTTAATGGAGCGTTTTATAATGGTAGGCTGTATTTAGAAGCCAATGGGCCAGCAAGAATGCAGACATTAATACCATTCTGCTCCAACGATAAAGGAAACACTTGGTTATATTTGCATACAAACTTTACAGATAAACATCCTAAAGCAAGTTTCACATTAACTAGAAATTAAAAAATACAAGGCAACTACTTCATTGCAAGTCAGTTGCCTTTTTAATGCTTTGGATTCTCTTTGGTCTCCAACCACTTACTTATACACATACTTCAACCAGTACTCGAATGCAGGATCCTGAATTTCAATCACGTTTCCGGGCAATACATCAATTAAATCTTTTTCCAAAGTCGCCTTCCGCAAGTTTTTTATATTAGCGGAAGTTCCCAATTTATATTTAGTCAAAACTTCCTTAGAAGAGAAATTAGAAACTCCATCAGCAACAGCAAGCAGGAAATTTATCTGTTTAGGAGTCAACGTATCAATAATATTGGCAAACAATAGGCTTAACTGATCAATCAGGCTATTGAAAGCCTCTTCAACATTTTTCTGCGTACAGCCGCTGTCCGGTGTACGGAACCACACTTGCTGGCTAAGTTGCTGGGTATAGTAAGGATGATTTTTCATCTTATCAGCGATAAGTCCGGACAATTCGTCCGAAATTTTCTTTCCTGTAGAAGAAAAACGCCGTGAGATAAAAGATACCCACTCTCCACGCTCTATCTTTGAAAGGAAAAGAATATCCCCGAATTTATAGAAAGGCATTCCATAATTATTGAAAATATTCAGCAACATATGGCGTTTGCTTCCATACAAACAATAGCAAACAGAGGTATGTTTTTGCCAATGAGAACGTAATTTACGTTGAAAAGCCAATGGTTCTTCGTACTCATTGATATTCTGAAATTCATCAATACAAACCACTATTTTCTTTTTAGTATCATTCGCTATCACTTGCGGCAAATCCAATATCTCATCATAAGAAAGACGGCTATCTTTAAAATCAATACCGAATGAAAGTTCATAAGTTTGGGTAGCATCGGATATTGAAACTACCGGAGCCAATCGCCCTAAGTATTTTTTCACTCCACTCACAAACTCCTCCCAGATTGTGGTCGTCGACTTCAACAAAGAATTAGCAAATACAGTGTAAAACTCTTCCTCTGTACGGCAATTAAAAATATCAACCTGACAGACAATAATGTCCTTGTTCTCTTTAGATACCAATTTGGCAACCTTATGAACCAATGACGTCTTTCCCCAACGACGAGGAGATATAATAATGGTATTAATGAGTCCCCTAAAATTCTTTTCCAAGAATTCTGTTTCACTCTTACGATTGGTAAAATTCTCGTTTTCAGCAATTCGTCCGTATAAAAAAGGTGTATCCATAACAAACTGTTTTGTGACAAATATAGAAAGAAAGCATGAAACCAACAAATTTGAAATCGATTGATTTCAAATCAACTGATTCCATTTCAATAATCAAGAAGAATGACTTCATCCAAAAGCCACAAAAAGTCCGGCACCGGGGAAGGCATCGTTCCTCGGTGCCGAACTTCAACAAGGTACGGAAGTCCGAATCACTCCACTTGTTCTTTCGGATAATTCACCAGATACAACGTCTTCGTTGCCCGAGTAAAAGCCGTGTACAACCATCGGAAATAATCGGGTGTCAGATACTCGTCCGTCATATATCCCTGATCCAGGAAAACATTCTGCCACTGCCCGCCTTGCGCTTTATGACAAGTCACGGCGTATGCATACTTCACCTGCAAGGCATTATAGTGCGGATCGGCTTTCATCTTTTTCATCCGGTCGCGCTTATTGGGAATATCGGCATAGTCCTCAAGCACGGTATAGAACAAACGGTCATTATCCGCTTTCGGCAGCGCGGGCGAATCCGAATGCAGAGTATCCAACAATAAGTTCGCATCGAGTTCAAAATCATTCTGGTCGGGAAATCTCAAGGTGACCTCCGCAAAACGGAATCCATACATCTCACGGGTGCGACGGACACGACGGACAACGGCTATTTCACCATTGGCTATGAAATCCATTTCCTTATACTTCTCTGTCCAATAATAGTTATTCTTGGCCACCATCAGCATATCGCCTGTATTCAATTCGTCTTCACGCCATAGGATTTGCGCACGTATCCCATTATTATATAGGTTCGCACGTTTATTGGAACGGCAAATCACGATTGTCTCATCCATCCCGTCGTGGTCATAGCAGCTTGTCAATTCTTCTATCAGTTCCGTGCCCGGCACTTGCTTGATATCAGGAAAGCCCGCTATCTTTATCTTAGGCAAAGAGTAACATTCGTCTTCCGCTATCAACTGCCTCAACTGCGTGGCATTCCACAAGATACCAGACTCTTGCACCTGGCGGACTACCTGAGTCAGGCTAATCTCACGGACTTCAAGCCCGTATCCTTTCAACGCATCGGCAAAAAGCGCCGGACTCAATTCCTCCCCCACCGGAGGAAGCTGCGCCGTATCCCCCATCAACAAAAGACGACACCCTTGCCCCGAATAGACAAATTGTATCAAGTCATCCAGCAAACGTCCCGTACCGAACACGCTGCCGGACAGACCTTCGTTGGAAATCATGGAGGCTTCGTCCACAATAAACAAGGTGTTTGTAGCAAGATTGTCATTTATGGAGAAATTAGTAAGCTCGTTGGAATAGGCCCGTTGCCGGTATATCTTCTTATGAATGGTGAAAGCGGGATGGCCTGCATACGCCGAAAAAACTTTTGCGGCACGTCCCGTAGGAGCCAACAATACAGACTTCTGCTGCAACTGATCCATCGTTTTCACCAATGCTCCGACCAAAGATGTCTTACCGGTACCGGCGTAACCTCTCAAGATAAAAACTTCATCCGCCAGAGTAGACAACAGGAACTCTGAAAGAGATTTTACAGCAATTTCTTGCTCTAAAGTTGGTTGGTAAGGAAAATTTTCCTTAATTTGCCTTTCTAAATAGTTATTTATCATTTTTGTACGAGAAAAAAGTTCGAGGAACTATCGTATTTAAATATATTTATTCTATTTTTGCGATGCGAATATAACAACTAAAAACATAATTTATCATGAAAACAGTATTTAATATTGTATTGGTGCTCTGTGCTGCCGCATTGGTTTACATCTGCTACGCCAGTATCATGGGTCCTATCAATTTTGAAAACGCAAAAAAAGACAGAGAAAAAGCAGTCATTGCCCGTTTGATTGACATCCGTAAAGCACAGCAGGAATACCGCACGCTTAATCACGGAATGTATACAGACAAATTTGATACGCTGATTGACTTCGTTAAAAATCAAAAACTACCGTTCGTAATGAAAATGGGTATGTTGACAGACAAGCAGTTGGAAGACGGACTGACTGAAAAGAAGGCAATGGCTATCATCAACAAAGCCAAGAAGACAGGCAAATATGACGAAGTCAAGAAATGGGGACTCGAAGGTTTCAAACGTGATACTATGTGGGTAGCCGTTATGGATACTATCTTCCCTAAAGGATTCAATCCTGACTCTATGAGATATATTCCTTACGGAAACGGTGCTCAGTTCGAAATGAATGTTAAGAATGATACCGCTAAATCCGGTGCTCCTGTATTCTTGTTCGAAGTGAAAGCTCCGTACGAAACTTATCTGGGTGGTCTTGACAAACAGGAAATCATTAACTTAAAAGATGTTCAGAGCAAATTGGGTAGATACTGCGGTTTGATGGTAGGTTCTATCGATACTCCGAACAATGGTGCCGGTAACTGGGAATAATGATTGATTTTACTAAATCACAACAATATACTTTATCCATCCGTCTTAGTACGGATGGATTTTCTTTTTCTATCTATAACCCGATTCACGACGATTCGCTGTCGATGATAGAGAAAGAGACGGATGCTTCCCTGTCTCTTACTGCTAATCTGAAAGCCACTTTCCGTGAATCGGACTTTCTAAACCACTCCTACAAACGAGTTAACATCATGATGGCTGATAAGCGTTTTACTATCGTGCCGTTGGACTTGTTTGAAGAGGAACAGGCGGAACTTCTATTTTACCATAATCATCAGAAACGGGAAAACGAGACGGTGATCTGCAATATTCTCAAAAAGAATAATGTAGCTATCATTTTCGGTATGGACAAGAGTGCACATACCTTTCTGAGCGAACAATACCCCGAAGCTCATTTCTATTCTCAATCTACCCCGCTCATCGATTATTTCTCCGTCAAGAGCAGGTTGGGAAACAGTAAAAAGATGTACGTTTCCATACGTCGGGAAGCAATTGACATTTATTGTTTTGAACGGGGACATCTGCTTTTAGCCAATTCTTTTGAATGCACGCATACGGAGGACCGCATTTATTATCTGTTGTATGTCTGGAAACAATTAGAGTTCAATCAGGAAAGGGACGAACTGCATCTGACCGGGACGCTTCCGGATAAAGAAATTCTGATAAGTGAACTGAAAAAGTTTATATTACAGGTATTTATCATGAATCCTGCCACTAATATTGATATGCAGGCCTTATTGACATGCGAATAACCGGTGGTTAACGGAGAGACGATAAGGCAGTCTGTTTTTTTATTTCTTCTTAGGGGTAATGAAGCCAATAGGATTACGCGGCTTGTCTGCCACTTTTTGCACCTGCAATTCGGCTAACGTCTGATTTATCAACTCCAATTGCATACGAGTGTCGTCATTGATGTCGTTGTAGTCTGCGAACACTTCTTCGATATACTCTTTCAGTTCCTTGACTTCACGCTGTAGTTCATGTACCGGATTTGATGGTGGCAATGTCAACAACCGGCGCACGGCAACAAAAGCACGCATTATATTTATATTAACTTCTATCGCCAAATCGGAGTTAAGAACACTACTAAGCATTGCAACTCCCAACTCAGTGAAAGCGTAGGGCATATAACGAATACCACCCCTTTTTGAGGTGCAGTTTTTGCACCTCAAAGATTCCCATTCAGAATCAGTAAGTTCAAACATGAAGTCACTTGGAAAGCGTTTAAGGTTACTTTTCACCGAACGTTTTAAATACTTCGTCTCCGTCCCATACATTTCTGCCAAATCAAAATCCAGCATAACCTTTTGCCCACGTATGTCATAAATCTTACTCTGTATTACTTCGAGTTGTTCCATCTTATTCTACTTTGGTATTATTCTTTTAGCACAATTAAGGCAGGCGATTGATATACTGTCAGACTTGGGCTGTATTCTATTGAGGAATATCTTTTCTGCAAAAGTAAGCAAATGTGTTCAATGTAACAAGTAAGCGCCAATCAATATATATTGCTATATCAAAAAGAATCTGTATCTTTGACCATGAAAAGTCTACCAAAACAGTCTGATTCATCAATGTCATTACTATACTGTTATTTCCAAGCAGGGGAGGCAGGCTTTTCATTAGTGATATTCAATACATTATAAAAGGTTATGATCTTATGCGAGTAATCAGCGGTATTTACAAACGAAGAAGATTCGATGTGCCACGAACATTCAAAGCACGTCCCACAACAGATTTTGCCAAAGAGAATCTGTTTAATGTACTCAATAATTATATCGACTTCGAAGAGGGAGTCAGCGCATTGGACTTGTTTGCCGGAACCGGAAGCATAAGTATCGAACTTGTATCAAGAGGCTGCGACCGTGTAATCAGCATTGAGAAAGAACCTGCTCATCATGCGTTCATCTCCAAAATAATGAAAGAGGTGAAGACAGACAAATGCCTGCCGATACGCGGGGATGTATTCAAATTCATCAAGGGCAGCCGCGAGCAGTTCGATTTCATCTTTGCCGATCCCCCTTACGCTTTAAAGGAACTGGAAACAATCCCCGAACTTATCTTCCAAAACAATTTACTCAAAGAGGGAGGCTTATTAGTATTGGAGCACGGAAAGGACAATAACTTTGAGGAAAATCCGTATTTTGTAGAAAGGAGAGTATATGGAAGCGTGAACTTCTCTATCTTTCGTTTTACAGCAATGGAGCCAACAAACGGACAATAGACTCTACCGCTTTTTGTCTCCACGAACGCTTCACCCAATTCTTTAAGAATATCTGCGTGCTTTCCCGTTGGTCTTGCAGGAATATCTCCTTCATCTCAAGTGCAGTGTTCACATCGTATATAAAGGCGTTCACCTCAAAATTATGCTCAAAGCTGCGGAAGTCCACATTGGTGGAGCCTACCGTAGAAAGCATATCATCCGAAACCATAAGTTTGGAATGCAGGAAGCCTTTTTTATAGAAATAAACCTTCACACCAGCTTGCATCACATCAGCCAGGTAGGAGCAAGAACCAAGATGGGTGATTCTATTATCGGCATGTTCCGGCAACATCAAACGTACGTCTACTCCGGATAATGCCGCCGTCTGCATAGCAGCCAATATTTGTTCGGTCGGCAAGAAATAAGGTGTTTGCATATAGAAATATTTCCTTGCACCAGTTATGGCTACGGTCAGTCCCTGCATGATTTCTTTCCAAGGACCGATAGGTTCGCTGGTAACGATCTGTACCAGTGAATTTCCATAAGAGTCTATTTTCGGGAAATAACGGGAAGCGGTTATCAGAGTACGGTCTACGAAATACCAATCGAGCAGAAAAGCCGTCTGCAAACCGTGTACCGCCTTACCTTCTATCATGATGTGCGTGTCTCGCCAGATTCCCCAAGAGAAACCGCGCATATAACGTTCCGCCAGATTCATTCCTCCTACAAAGCCTACCTGCCCGTCGATAACAACAATTTTCCTATGATTCCGATAATTCACCCTACTTGTGAATAAGGGGAAGCGGACTTTCAAGAAGCTCCTCACTTCAATACCCGCATTACGCATTTCCTCAAAAAAGCGGTTAGGAACATGCCAGCAACCTACGTCATCATAAATCACCCGTACCTCAACTCCCTGCATGGCTTTCTCTATCAATACATCTCTGACCATACGCCCGATAGCGTCATCCTCAAAGATATAATATTCCATGTGGATATGCTGCTTCGCTTTTTGCAATTCACACAGTAAAGACTGAAGTTTGGTATAACCTTCCGTATAGACAGCTACCCGGTTTCCTTCGAACGGGAAAGCTTGGTTGGTATGCTGGAATAGTTGGATAAGACGGGAATATTCGTATTGGACTTCCGAGCAATCTTGCGCCAAGTATTCCGCCATCGGCTTCTTGAGGAGACGGTCATAACTCTTCCTCCCGATAATCCGTTCGCGACGCTGGCTGCGCCCAAAGAAAAAATAAAAGACAAGACCTACAATGGGCAGAAAAAGCAAGATCAGTATCCAAGCCATAGTCTTAACCGGATTCCGGTTGTCAAGGATAATGATGACAATCGTACCGATGATGGCTCCGAAATAGAGAATATCAAAAGCCACCGTTGCAATCTGAGCAAGTATGTAATTCCAGTCTATCATAGGAATCTCTTCTTAAAGCGGATACTAAGCAACAAATATAGAGTAATTTATCGGATAAACAAAAAAGTCCCGGCAACAACTCTCGTTCGTTACACCGGGACTCCCTTTTTATCTGTATTCACTTATCCTCAAAAACGCATCATCCGTCCCGAGCCACCGCCGTGTGGTCCACGCGGTCCACGATGACCACCTCCATCAAATCCGCCTTGACGCATATTGCCACGAGCTTCTTTATTTCCAAAGACATTCAGACGATAAGAAAAACGAAGCATACAGTAGCTGTTTATTCCATTATACTCGGAAACGGAACGCATATCGGCCGTCAACGAACGACTGATATTGGACTGCTGTCTCAGAATATCGTATATCTCTAAACTGATTGTCGCGGCATTACCTTTCAGGAAGTTCTGGGCAATCTGCGCATTCCAGATAAGCTCATTCTTATTCATGCTGGCGTCACGATAGCCACGACGTGCATTGTTGGTTATGTTTGTCGACAATGTCATACTCCAAGGCAAAGAAATATTGGTGCTTGCTCCATATCCGAACGTATATGGTTCCTGATTGTTCTCCGGGCGCAACTCATTACGCTCGAAATTATAGTTGATCGAACCGTTAATAGTAAACTCAAACCAATCATTACGGAAAGTTCCATTCAGATTCTCACCCAAAGTCAACGTTGTACTCGTGTTCTTATCATTCACCTGTGTACTTTCGTTATAAAGATAAGCCACTGCATTAGTATAGTTAACACGAGAGAACGAATTGATAGTAAAACGTTTATCCTTCAGAGCCGTATTAAATCCGAACATACCCATTGCATTCCAGTTACCATTAATATTCTCTGGTTTTACTGTCACCCCACCGGTTGCCTGATTATAAGTAGTAGAATTGGTAATGCTGTTTTGAGTCATATTGAGGAAGGCGTGTGCCATCATTCCACGTTGTTTGTCTCCATTATAAGTATTATAGAACAACCGCATAGAGTGAGAAAAAGAAGGTTTCAGTCCCGGATTACCCATACGGATATTCAACGGATTAGAGTCATCGGTAACATCCAATAAGTTTTCCATACTTGGCTGACTAGCACGCCCCCGATAGGTAAAACGTAACTGGCTCACTTTAGAGAAACGATAGCGGAAATCAATATTAGGTGCAAAATTGAACACATTTCTCTTAACCACAGTATCTATTTCAGCCTTCTTATAATCCAACCGTGTGTTTTGTGGCTGCAAAGATACCCCAAAGTTCAACCGATATTTCTCACGGATTATGTTCAACCCCGCATTAATATCGTGATTATAATATTTATACTGGGCATATTTACTCAGACTCATATCTTTATTGCTTTCGTAACCTTCAGGTAGTCCGTCACCATAATTCCAAATCCAGTCTTGGCCTTTATCAGCATCAGGAAGCAGACTGTACGTACTTCTGTCACTTTCGCTATATTTGTATTGAAACTTATACCGGAACTGCAAAAAAGTAGCCTTTGCAACCGGTTCGTTATAAGTCAGTTCTGCCGTATAATCATAATTTTGGGTCGGAGATGTTATATACTGCTTACGTTCATCATCCGATTTTCCCGCTGCCGTATCAAAATAGCGTGTTAACGACTCGCTAAACTGTTCACTATCATTATCTCCATAACTAAACGTGCCACGAAAAGTTATATTCCTTCCCTGATTATTCAATCTTCTGTTCACTTGTAAAGAAGCATTAGCTGACAGACTGTTACTTTCAGTCGAAGACTCGCTATTGCTGGCATTCACACGGATATCATCCAAAGGATCATCCGTCGTATTCCAAATACTTTTATCCAGAAAGTCATTAGGATTGGGTACCAAATTGAATGGATCACTCTTAAACGTTCCCGACTCGGATTTAGAGTGACTGTCAGACTTTCCATACGAGAAATTCGGACGAAAGATTATATTGGTCAGTGTATCGGGCTTCCATTCCAAACGGAAGTCAGCATTAAAGTTCGTATTTTTATTTCTATTCTTGCTATTTGAGTTCGAGTAAGAATTTCCATTCTGCAAGAAACGTTCCGAATAGTTGGTAGAAAGCGCATCACGGTCGCTAAAGTTATAACGGGCACTACCTCCTAATTCCAGTTTCTCCGACTGGGTAGCAAAGTTAGCTCCTAACATTTTGGTTGCAGTCAGTCCATTACTGTTTCGGAAACGGGGTCCGCCACCTCCGGAAAATCCCTGATCGTTTACATTATTAGCCGAACCAATCAAGGAGAACTGACTGTTATCAACAAAACGGTTCAACATCAAGTTACTCCCATAACGGTCTTCCGTACCGACAGCCGCACTCGCATTTCCAAACCAGCCTTCGTTCATTCCCTTCTTCACCTTCAAGTCGAGAACCGTTTCTTCTTCTCCATCATCAATTCCCGTAACACGGGCCAAGTCAGATTTCTTATCATATGTCTTCAGTTTATCAATCATGTTAACCGGCAAGTTTTTCAGTCCGGTTTTCACATCACCGCCAAAGAACTCCTTACCATCCACCATGATCTTCTTCACTTCCTTACCATTGATCTTGACATTCCCCTCATCATCAATTTCCGCACCGGGAAGTTTTTTCACCAATTCTTCGAGCATAGCTCCTTCAGGAGTACGGTAAGCGGAGGAATTATATTCCAATGTATCTTCTTTCACAGTCACTTGGGGAGCTTCGGCAGTAATCACCGCCTCCTTCAACATAACAGCGTCAGACTCCAGCGCTATCGTCCCCACACGCTTTTCCGTCATGTTCGCATAAAGATGGAGAGGTACATACTTTGTGAGGAAACCGATATAGGATACCTTCAAAAGATATTTCCCGGCCTTCACTTTGGGAAGAGTAAACCAACCTTGATTATTACTGGCAATACCGGCAGCATAAGCGCTATCGGGCAATGACAACAATTGAACTGTAGCCTGTGCCGCCGGCTCTTTCGAGTCGGACTCTACAACACGTCCCGAAACAGTAATCACCTTATTTTGTGCAAAAATAGAGAAGGTGCTCAGCAATAGCAACACCAACCCGACTGAAAATCTTTTCATTTACCTTATTTACGATTATATTAGTAGCAATAGCAATGTTCTTTTGACAAATAAGATCGTAAAAGGTTTAATCGGGAAGATAATTATCTTTTAAAGAATCGATCAACGAGCGCTTTTTTCAGACCAAACTCCAGACAAAGCACATTAAAGACTAGGAAAGTAAGAAAAGAAGAAGTATCAACATTGATGACATCTCCTTGCATAACGCGCCATAACATTCCTCCAAAAACAAACAGGAACGTCAGAAAGATTGCATTCCGAACAGCCGCATTACGAATCTGCTCCGTTTCACGACTTTCATGCTTGCTAAAAGCAAAGATTATCAACAAACATCCTGCCATCATCAGCAACTTTGTACATTCTTTATAAAACAACAGATTGCTGTCGGTCACCATCCCTTGCATCACCAGAATAAAAGGAATGAACAGAGCTACCAACAAGACAACATATCCCAAAGGACGACAATAGACAGGTAATAATGCTTTCATAATTGAATGATTGAACGTTTTAACGAGACAAAAGTAAGCAAAAAAAGATATTTTATATACATTTGCAGACAGAAAAGCAAAAGAATCATGAGTAAACAAGAAGTTATTCTCTGTGAAAGCTTGGAAACAAGCCTGCGCCGTGCCATCGAACAGTGTCCGCACGACAAATTATTCATTCTTACAGACGAGCATACCCGCTCTCTCTGTCTTCCTTCCCTAAAGGAAACCTCATTGCTGAAAGAGGCTATTGAAATATGTATCGGAGCCGAAGACGTACATAAGACGTTGGATACACTCGCCTCCGTCTGGATGGCATTAAGCACGCAAGGAGCTACCCGCCACTCTCTGCTTATCAATCTCGGAGGGGGGATGGTTACGGATTTGGGTGGTTTTGCCGCAGCCACTTTCAAACGTGGTATTGCTTATATCAATATACCCACTACCCTATTGGCTATGGTAGACGCGTCTGTCGGCGGTAAAACAGGAATCAACTTCAACGGACTGAAGAACGAGATCGGCTCATTCTTTCCGGCCAACAGCGTGCTACTTGAAACAGAATTCCTGCGCACACTGGATGCGCATAACTTCTTTTCCGGATATGCAGAAATGCTGAAACACGGTTTGATCAGCAACGTAGAACATTGGGCAGAGTTACTCAGTTTCGATACCGTCAATATCGACTATGCCGCTCTCAAAAGGCTGGTTGGCGAGTCGGTACAAGTGAAAGAAGAAATAGTGGAGCAGGATCCCTTCGAACGTAACATTCGTAAAGCATTAAACCTGGGGCATACGGTAGGACACGCATTCGAAAGCATGGCGTTGGCGGAAAACCGTCCGGTATTGCATGGTTATGCAGTCGCCTGGGGAATTGTATGTGAATTGTACCTGTCCCATACTAAAGTCGGTTTTCCGAAAGAGAAAATGAGACAGACAATCCGGTTTATCAAAGACAATTATGGGGTATTCACTTTCGACTGCAAGAAATATGAACAACTATACGCATTCATGACACATGACAAAAAGAATACTTCGGGAACAATTAATTTCACATTATTGAAAGACATCGGAGACATCTGCATCAACCAGACTGCCGATAAGGATACCATCTTTGAGATGTTGGACTTTTACCGTGAATGTATGGGAATTTAATTCCCTTAGCCCAAGTGAGACATTCGATACTGAGAGAGTGACATTCCCGTATGTTTTCTGAAGAAACGTCCTAGCGAAGACTGGTTGGCGAAATTTGTCCTAATGGCTATCTCCTGAATATTCATATTTGTATTCTTCAACAGTGTTTTTATTTCCAGTATGACGTATTCAACAATCCAGTCTTTCGCAGACTTTCCGCTCGTCTCCTTGATAACCATAGTCAGATATTTGGAAGTGATACAGAGTTTATCCGCATAAAAAGCCACATCCTTGTTCTCTTTAAAATGCTTCATGATAAGCCCGAAGAATTTATTAGCCAGCTCTTCCTTACGTATATCTTTCCTATCAGTCGTCAAAGTAGCCTCCTTCTGATAAGCGTTGAACAGCTCGAGATACAGATATCGCAGCAGATGAACTATCAGTTCCCGTCTATATATATCCTGAGATGTAACTTTCCCTTTTATCATCCCCAGAAAATTATAGGTCCGAAGAACATCACGTTCCGTCTGCGGATACCAATAATGGTTTCGCATATAAAAGAAAAAATGTGGAGAAAATCGGGGAGCTCCACTTAACGCATCGCTGAACAAAGAAGATGATATGACCATTGTTACAGTCAAGAAATCTTCGCTAGGATCACTAAATGAGACAAACTGTCCGGGCAACAGTATTATCAGTTCCTTCGGCTGTATCCAATGTACGTCCTCATGTACAGTGAGTTTCGCTTTTCCCCTCAAACTATATACAATCAAGGCAGATTGGATATTGGAAGGATAGGAAGTCAGAGGAAGGTATTTTAGATTCTGGTAAAACTTAAAGTCATCACCCAAAACATATATCTCTAATGTCTCTGTATTATTAATGTCTAACATTTAACGCCTTTCTAATCTAAACTAGTCTTTTCTACAAATGTATAACATCCCCCCATACCAAAGCACCGCCAGTGGAATTATGGTATTATTCTACAGAAATAATACACCTGTTATTTACATTAATTCATAAACAAAACCACTGATAAATTGTTTATCCGCACCTCTTCACTTTAAACCTGCCATGCCTCATTTATCCTCCACCAAACATAAGAACAGATTTAAAACCGTACAAAAAAGAATCACCGCACAATAAAATTCAAAGGATTTATTTGCTAATTAAAAATAAAGCACTACTTTTGCATCCGCAATTCGGGGTGTAGCTCAGCCCGGTTAGAGTACGCGTCTGGGGGGCGTGTGGTCGCTGGTTCGAATCCAGTCACCCCGACATTGGGAATCAGCCATTTACAAACAGTAAGTGGCTGATTTGTTTTTTAGTGGAACACATTTGGAACAATAAACCCGTATTTATCAAGAATAGCCCTATAGCAATGAAAGAAGATCCGAAACATATCCGAATCAGTGAATACAACTATCCGTTGCCGGATGAACGTATCGCCAAGTTTCCGTTGCCCGTTCGCGACCAGTCCAAATTACTGATCTACCGCCACGGTGAAGTGAACGAAACCATTTTTACTTCTTTACCTGACTACTTGCCTAAAGGAAGCCTGATGATATTCAATAACACGAAAGTCATCCAGGCCCGTCTTCATTTTCGGAAAGAAACGGGTGCGTTGATTGAAGTGTTCTGCCTTGAGCCGATTCAACCAAATGATTATGTACTGAACTTCCAGCAGACGGAACACGCCGCATGGCTGTGCATGATCGGCAATCTGAAGAAATGGAAAGACGGGGAACTGAAACGGGAAATGACAGTGAAAGGATTTCCCATCACTCTGACCGCAACGAGAGGAGAATGCAGAGGGACCAGCCATTGGGTAGACTTCACCTGGAATAATGCGGAAGTTACTTTTGCCGATATTCTTGAAGTATTCGGAGAACTTCCTATTCCACCCTATTTGAACCGGGATACGGAAGAGAGTGATAAAGAAACTTATCAGACGGTTTATTCGAAGATAAAAGGATCAGTCGCCGCCCCCACCGCCGGACTACATTTCACTCCACAGGTATTGGATGCACTGCAAGAGAAGGGAATCGAACTTGAAGAACTGACCCTGCACGTAGGTGCGGGAACCTTCAAACCTGTAAAGAGTGAAGAGATTGAAGGTCACGAGATGCATACGGAATATATATCAGTCAACCGGAGTACCATCAAGAAACTGATCGACCATGACGGTTGTGCTGTCGCCGTAGGAACAACTTCTGTGAGAACACTTGAAAGCCTTTACCATATCGGAGTTACTCTCGCAGAGAATCCGGACGCAACGGAAGAGGAACTACACGTCAGACAATGGCAACCTTACGAGAAGTACGACCAGATACCTCCGGTAGTTGCCTTGCAGAAAATATTGGGGTATCTCGACCGCCACGGTATGGAAACACTTCACACCAGTACTCAGATTATCATAGCACCGGGATATGATTATAAAATCGTAAAGGCGATGGTCACCAATTTCCACCAGCCTCAAAGCACCCTGCTGCTTTTGGTTTCCGCTTTTGTAAAAGGCAATTGGCGGACGATCTACGACTATGCCTTAAGCCACGATTTCCGTTTCCTCAGTTATGGAGACTCTTCTTTATTAATACCATAATCCCCCCGAATATAAAAACAATGGCACAGAGCGATAATAACCAAGAAATGTTCCCTATCGTAGATGAGCAGGGAAATATCACCGGAACCGCTACACGCGGAGAATGTCATAGCGGCAGCAAACTGCTCCACCCGGTCGTCCACCTTCATATATTCAACGCCAACGGAGACTTGTATCTGCAGAAGCGTCCCGAATGGAAAGATATCCAGCCGGGGAAATGGGATACAGCCGTAGGCGGACATATTGATTTGGGTGAAAGCGTAGATATCGCCCTCAGACGGGAAGCAAATGAAGAATTAGGTATCACAGATTTCACTCCCGAGCGGCTTGCCAGCTATGTATTCGAGTCCGAACGTGAAAAGGAGCTTGTCTTTGTCCACAAGACCGTTTATGACGGAGAAATTCATCCCAGTGACGAACTGGATGGCGGACGGTTCTGGACAGTCGAAGAAATAAAAGAGAATCTGGGCAAAGGGATTTTCACTCCCAACTTCGAAGGAGAATTGCAGAAAGTCTCCCTTATACCTTCTCTATCCAAGTAATTGTTTCTTCGGATAAAGGGCTGTTTTTGGGAAAGGCGCACGGACGCCTCATCCATTTCAAATCGCCATTCCGTCATTTCACCCTGCAATCTTTCCGCTTCAAGCGTTCCTGACTATCACGAACAAGGATAGTCCGTAGTTTTGTAACATGAAATAATAACACCAAGAGAATCATGTTTACAGCTATTGTACGTTTTTCCATCAAGAAGAAGCTGTTTGTAGGACTCACTACCCTCTTCCTCCTTATCGGCGGTATCTATGCAATGTTGACGCTGCCCATTGACGCCGTACCCGATATCACCAACAATCAAGTGCAGATTGTGACCGTATCCCCCACTCTCGCGCCACAAGAGGTAGAACAGCTCATCACCATGCCTATCGAACTAGCGATGAGCAACATTATGAATGTAGAAGATATCCGTTCCGTCAGCCGTTTCGGGCTATCGGTAGTGACCGTCGTATTCAAAGAAAGCGTCCCTACCCTCGATGCCCGGCAATTGATCAACGAGCAGATACAGACCGTGGCCGGAGAAATTCCTCCCGAACTGGGAACACCGGAAATGATGCCTATCACCACCGGACTGGGGGAAATCTACCAGTACATACTGAAAGTAGCTCCCGGCTACGAAGAAAAGTATGATGCGATGGAACTTCGCACCATTCAGGACTGGATGGTAAAACGCCAGTTATCCGGCATACCCGGAATTGTGGAGATCAACAGCTTCGGCGGCTATCTGAAACAATACGAAGTAGCCGTCGACCCGGACGCCCTGTTTTCTCTTAATATCACCATCGGCGAAGTATTCGAAGCCCTCAGCAGTAACAACCAGAACACAGGCGGAAGCTATATTGAGAAAGCGAAGAACGCCTACTATATCCGTTCGGAAGGCATGATTACCCGTACCAAAGACATCGAGCGCATCGTCGTAGCCAACCGGAACGGTATTCCGGTGCATATCAGCGATGTAGGAGTAGTCCGTTTCGGTTCGCCCAAACGTTTCGGCGCCATGACTATGGATGGCGAAGGCGAATGTGTGGGCGGCATCGCCATGATGTTGAAAGGGGCGAACGCCAATGTAGTAACCCAAGAACTGGAAAAACGAGTGGAAAAGATACAACATCTCCTACCCGAAGGAGTCAGCATCGAACCCTACCTGAACCGTTCGGAGTTAGTGAACCGGAATATCTCCACCGTTGTCAGCAACTTGATCGAAGGGGCGATTATCGTCTTTCTGGTACTTATCCTCTTTCTCGGCAATGTCCGTGCCGGGCTTATTGTCGCATCAGTCATCCCGCTGGCTATGCTGTTTGCCTTTATCATGATGCGCCTTTTCAATGTCACCGCCAATCTGATGAGTCTCGGCGCCATTGACTTCGGTATCGTCGTAGACGGCTCCATCGTCATTCTGGAAGGTATCCTCGCACATATCTACAGCAGACAATTCCGGGGACGGACACTTACCCGCGAAGAGATGGACAAAGAAGTGGAGAAAGGAGCAGCCGGTGTAGTCCGTTCGGCAACCTTCGCCGTACTGATTATCCTGATCGTATTCTTCCCCATCCTCACACTCAACGGAATCGAAGGAAAATACTTCACCCCGATGGCGAAAACGCTTGCGTTCTGCATCATCGGAGCCTTGATTCTTTCACTGACTTATGTACCCATGATGGCGTCGCTCTTCTTGAAACATACCATTGTGGTGAAACCGACACTTGCCGACCGTTTCTTCGAAAGACTGAACAAAGGTTACCAACGCTGCCTGCGTTTCTGCCTGCACTACAAATGGCGTACCGTTATGGTATCTTTTGCCGCCCTGCTCGGTTCACTTTTCCTTTTCACCCGATTGGGAGCAGAGTTCATACCGACACTGGACGAAGGTGACTTTGCCATGCAAATGACGTTGCCTGCCGGAAGTTCGCTAAGCGAAAGTATTGAAGTCTCCCGCCTGGCAGAAAAGACATTGATGGAAAAATTTCCCGAAATCAAACACGTAGTAGCCAAAATCGGAACAGCGGAAGTCCCCACCGACCCGATGGCTGTGGAAGACGCGGACGTGATGATTATCATGAAACCTTTCAAAGAATGGACAAGCGCGGAAAGCCGCGCGGAAATGGTGGACAAGATGAAAGAAGCGCTCGCCCCCCTGTCCGAACGTGCCGAATTTAATTTCTCGCAACCGATACAGCTCCGTTTCAACGAGCTAATGACCGGAGCGAAAGCCGATATCGCCGTCAAGCTATACGGAGAAGACACCCACGAGCTCTACGAAAAAGCCAAAGAAGCCGCCGCCTATGTAGAGAAAGTGCCGGGAGCGGCGGATGTCATTGTAGAACAGACGATGGGACTTCCCCAACTCGTAGTGAAATACAACCGCAACAAGATAGCCCGCTACGGTATTAACATTGAAGAGCTCAACACGATTATCCGGACCGCCTATGCCGGAGAAGCCAGCGGGGTAGTATTTGAAAACGAACGGAGGTTCGACCTCGTCGTCCGTCTCGACCAGGAAAAGGTGGCCGACTTGAACCTCGACAAACTATTTGTCCGCACATCAGAAGGAATACAGATTCCGGTGGGGGAGGTAGCCAGTATCGACCTTGTCAGCGGACCTCTTCAAATCAACCGGGACGCGACGAAGCGGCGCATCGTTATCGGAGTCAACGTACGCGACGCCGACATCCAGCAAGTCGTAGCCAATATTCAAAAGACATTGGACAAGAATATCAAGCTGAAACCGGGATATTACTTTGAATACGGCGGCCAGTTTGAAAACTTGCAGAATGCCATCAACACGCTGCTGATTGTCATCCCGGTAGCATTAATGCTCATTCTGCTGATTTTATTCTTTGCCTTCAAGAATATCACGTATACGCTCATGGTATTCTCCACTGTTCCGCTATCGCTCATCGGCGGTATCGTCGCCCTTTGGCTGCGCGAGCTCCCGTTCAGCATATCAGCCGGTGTGGGATTCATCGCATTGTTCGGTGTGGCAGTGCTGAATGGCATACTTATGGTAAATCACTTCAACGAACTCCGTAAACAAAACACCTACCCCATGACTACGAACCGAATCATCGCCAAAGGGACTCCGCATTTGCTCCGTCCCGTATTCCTCACAGGATTAGTCGCATCGCTGGGCTTCGTTCCGATGGCTATCGCCACTTCCGCCGGTGCCGAAGTGCAACGTCCGTTGGCAACAGTCGTAATCGGCGGATTGATTATTTCCACTGTACTGACATTGCTCATCATCCCGGTATTCTACAAAATCGTGCACTCATTCGCTGTCTGGAAACGTCCGGGAGCCAAGTATCGTCTACCGTTCTTCGTCCTTCTTCCCCTGTTTCTGCTGATTCCTTTTTCCGTTTCCGCACAACAGGCATCGCCCGTCAGTCTGGAACAGGCCATCGAAATAGCGAAACAGAACCATCCCCGCCTGAAGATGGCGACCAATGCCATTCAACAAGCCAAAGCCACTCGCGGAGAGATTGTGGAAGCTACCCCTACCTCATTCAGCTACTCTTGGGGGCAGCTCAATGGAGAGAACAAGAAAGACAAGGAACTGGCTTTCGAGCAAAGTCTGGGTTCTCTTCTGACCCCGTTCTACAAGAACGCGTTAGTCAACCGACAGGTAAAGACAAGTACATTCTACCGGCAGATGGTGGAAAAAGAAGTCACGGCAGAAGTAAAACGGGCATGGGCATTCTACCAATATGCCGCCAACCTCAGCGCAATGTACCGCGATCAGGATAAGATGGCAGAGAAGTTACAGCACATCGGCGAATTACGTTACCGGCAAGGAGAAATCACCCTCCTCGAAAAGAACATGATGACAACCACCGCAGCCGACCTGCACAACCGTTGGTTTCAAGCACAGGAAGAAGAGAAAATAGCTTTGGCGCGCTTTCAATGGAGTTGTTATTCAGACCAGCCCATTATTCCTGCGGACTCTACCTTATCACTGTTTTACACCAGCCTTTCAGACGGGACACTGTCAGGAGCGCATACCGCCTACTTCCAAAGCCAGGCAGACGAGGCGAAAGCAATGCTTCATGTAGAACGAAGCCATTTCTTTCCGGAAATCAGCGTGGGATACACCCGCCAGGACATTCTTCCGCTGAAGAACCTGAACGCATGGATGATAGGCGTTTCCTTCCCGATCTACTTCCTGCCCCAAAAGAGCAAGGTAAGACAAGCAAAGCTATCCGCCACCTCGGCACAGATTCAGGCGGACGCCAACATCCGCGAACTACGGAACAAGGTGCTTGAGTTGGAAGCCTCCCTCCGCAGATACAACGAGAGTTTGCGCTACTACACCTCTTCCGCCTTGAAAGAGGCGGATGAACTGACAAAAGCCGCCGATCTCCAATTGCAGCAAAGCGAAACGGGCATTGCCGAATATATACAGTCGATAACAACCGCCAGAGAGATTCGGCGCAGTTACATCGAGACTGTTTACCAATACAATGTCGCAGCCTTAGAATATGAACTGTTCAGATAATAAAAACAAGTATATGAAGAAGATATTTTACCCCATCCTTTTACTCGCCCTAACGGCTTGTAAAGGCAATCAGCAAACTGTCGGCAACGAGTCCTCTACGGTCTCCGCCACCCCAAGCGCATCCATAACCCCAATTGCATCCGCAGCCTCAAAAGCTCCGGCAACCGCAGACACGGCAGATACCGTCCGGCAACCCGAAGTGGACGCCATCACTTCCGCCACCTCCAAACCCAATCAGGTGTCGTTCAACGGCCGGATAGTCCTCCCTCCCCAACGACAGGCAACCGTAGCATTGACAATGGGCGGAGTAGTCAAAAGCACCTCTCTGATTCCAGGACAGCACATAGCCAAAAACTCTCTGATCGCCACTTTAGAGAACCCGGAGTTCATTGCCTTGCAACAGACTTACTTAGACAGTCATGCACAGACAGAATACCTGTTAGCGGAATATGAACGCCAAAAGGCTCTTTCCGCCGAACAAGCCGCCTCACAAAAGAAGTTCCAGCAAAGCAAAGCCGATTATCTTTCGATGAAAAGTCGCCAGGATGCGGCAGCCGCGCAACTTTCTCTCCTGGGTGTCGCCCCGGAAACATTGCTGAAAAGCGGTATCCGTCCATTGCTGGAAGTGAAAGCCCCCATCAGCGGCTATGTAGCCAATGTAGCGATGAATATAGGCAAATATATCAATCCGGGAGAAGCGCTTTGCGAGATCATCGACAAGAGCGCTCCGATGCTCTGCCTGACTACTTACGAGAAAGACCTTGCCGACATACAAGTGGGCAACTCCGTACAATTCCGTGTCAACGGAATGGGGACGCAAACATTCAACGGCACCGTAGTCTCCATCGGGCAAAAGGTAGACGAAACCAACCGTTCACTCGAAGTATACTCCTCCATCAAGGAGACAAATGCACAGTTCCGGCCGGGAATGTATGTCACGGCGCATATTCACAAACGGTGAACCGGGATTTTATGATCAGTAATTGGTAATTTGTGATTAATCCATCTTATCTTTGCAATATGATAGTAAAAGCGATAAAGAAAGATAAATATGTACTTTCCACAGCCATCATCTCTTTAGCGGTGGCTGTGCTCATCCATTTCCCGGAATCCGTCTCCCTGTTTGACCGTTTCGAAAGTCATTCCCTTTTCCCCGGAATGAGGTTCATGGATGTGGCGAATGAAATACTTTTTACTTTCCTGTCCTTACTCCTGCTTTTTGCCATCAACACGCGCCTGTTCCATTTCAACCAGTCGTCCATCAAGATTACGGGAACAAAGATTCTGCTCTCTTTCGTACTGACGTGGATATTGAGCAATCTGCTGGGGCAAGTCTTTGTCTTCCTGCACAAAACGTTTGATATTCCCGCCATCGACGCGATGGTACACCACTACCTGCACCCGTTGAGGGATTTTATCGTGGCCTGCCTCGTCACCAGCAGTTGTTATATCATCCATCTGATATATCGCCAACAGCAGGTACTCATCGAAAACGAACAACTTCAAGCGGAAAATATCCGTAACCAATATGAGGTCTTGAAGAATCAGCTCAACCCGCACATGCTGTTCAACTCATTGAACACCCTGCGCTCACTAGTACGTGAGAATCAGGACAAAGCCCAAGATTATATACAGGAGCTTTCCCGCGTGCTACGGTATACCCTGCAAAGCAACGAATCACAAAGCGTCAGCCTCCGGGAAGAAATGGAATTCGCTTCCGCCTATATCTTCCTGTTAAAGATGCGCTTTGAAAACAACCTGCAATTCGACATACAGATAGACAAGGCGTACGAGGATTACCGCCTTCCGCCAATGGCTGTGCAAGTCTTGATTGAGAATGCCGTAAAGCACAACGAGATCAGTAACCGGAAACCTCTGACTATCCATATCACGACCGATGGAAATGGCTGCTTATCCATCAGCAACGACATCCAACCCAAATGGACAGCCACTCCCGGCACAGGAATCGGATTGGCAAATCTGGCAAAAAGATACCGGCTCTTGTTCAAGCAAGAGATACAAATCACAGAGGATAAAGAATTTACCGTCTGCATTCCTCTGATTGACGAAGCACCCCAACAAAAACAGTGATTTATAGATAAAAGCACCATGAAGACTGTCATTATAGAAGATGAAAAAGCAGCAGTACGCAATCTTACTTCATTGCTCAACGAAGTAAAGCCCGACACAGAAATCGTTGCCGTGCTGGATAGTATCGGCTCTACTATCGAATGGTTCGGTTCTCATCCGATACCGGATTTGATATTCATGGATATTCATCTGGCGGACGGTTCGGCATTCGAAATATTCAACCATATCAGCATCACTTGCCCTATTATCTTTACCACTGCTTATGACGAGTATGCCTTACGGGCTTTCAAAGTGAACAGTATCGACTATCTGCTGAAACCGATCGGCAAGGAGGACATAGAACACGCTTTCGCCAAATTGGGCAACTTGCAAGACACCGTTGACCTCAACAATCAGCAGTCCCGCAACTCACGCCAAGAAGAGGAGTTACTCCAACTTTTCCATTCCCTCAAAAAACAGGAGAACTATAAGACACACTTTCTCATCCCAATGAAAGGAGACAAGCTACTGCCTGTCTCCGTAGATATGATACAATTATTTTATATCAAAGATTGCCAGGTAAAGGCTGTCCTGACCGACGGTATAGAATACAATTTTACACAAACACTGGACGAACTCGCCGACTGTCTCAACCCCAGCCTTTTCTTCCGTGCCAACCGCCAATATTTAGTTTCGCGGAAAGCCATCAAAGACATTGATTTATGGTTTAACAGCCGGTTATCCATCAATGTGCACTATTCAGGAATCAAAGAAAAGATTCTTGTCAGCAAGGCACGGGTGGCGGAGTTCAAAGAGTGGTTCTCCGGTAAATAACAAACAGCTCTATTCAATGATAGCAGCAAAGCCACCATTCCTTGCCATTGTTATAGTCAAGGAATCCCCCGCTTTCACTTGAGATGACTTGCAACGGTAGTCCATAGCCTGCCGTCCCGCATTGATTCCATCTTCAAAAGATGTCATTTGATAAGATCGGTTCTGCTTCAGGAAATCGAGACTGACTGTAAATTCACGCTTTGTTTCGCCATTATTGGTAATTCCTCCTATATACCATTTATCACCTTTTCGCTTGGCAACAATTACATACTCACCCGCCTTAGCTTCCAATGCCACCGTTTCATCCCATGTGACGGGAACTTGCGTGATGAAACGGGTACAATCTTCATTCCGGTAATAAAGAGTCGGATTATCCGCCAGCATCTGCAAGCCACTTTCAAAGACTACAAAGAGAGCTAATTGATAAGCCCGGGTTCCGATACTTGCAGCATTGGGGCGTTCCGCACTGTACACATCGGGTTGCATACTAATCATTGCTCCGGGTGTATAATCCATTGGACCGACCGCATTGCGCATGAAAGGTAAATACAGGCTATTATCAGGACGACAGCCGCCCATTTGCTCCATTCCTCGCACTCCTTCATAAGAGAGCACGTTCGGATATTTATATTCCAGCCCCGCCGGTTTGAAAGAGCCGTGGAAATCAACGAACAAGTTATTTTTAGCAGCTTCACGGGCTACACGTCCATAGTAGTTCACCATCCATTGGTCACTCCTGTCCATAAAATCAATCTTGAGCCCCTTCACGCCCCATTCATTGAAAGTCTTGAACAGGTCGAAATTGTTTTCTACAGTCAACCAGGTAAGCCAAAGCACAATACCTACATTCTTTTCTTTACCGTAACGAATCAGCTCATGCAGATTCACTTCAGGATTAGGGGTATAAGGGTCGCGCGTACTTTTTGCCCAACCTTCGTCCATAATGATATAAGGAATACCGAACTTGGAAGCAAAATCTATGTAATACTTGTAAGTCGCCAAGTTGTAGCCGGAAACAAAATTCACATCAGGCCCGTAAGGAGCAGCATCATTCCACCATTCCCAACTCACTTGTCCCGGCTTTATCCACGAAACATCTTGAAGCTGGTTCTTTTCAGCCAGTTTGTAAGTCATTGTATTTTCAATTAGCTGACAATCGTTTTTGGTTATCACGAAATACCGCCACGGATAATTCCTTGTTCCCTTTGTTTTGGCAATATAGTCGGCTTCTTGAGTTATCTTGACACTGCGGTCACCGTTCTCGATAAAAGCAAGCGGTGCTTTAGGGAAAGTAGAGACCATTCCATTCGTACCCGTTCCCTTGAGGAACATACATGGATAATCCGTCAAATCCGATTCGCTGATTAGAATTTTATAGTCTTTCCGGGTATCAATCAAAGCAGGCAGAACTGCCATCCTATCTTCCGGCTTCCATGCATTGCTTTGAATATGCGTGTAGGACTCTTCATAAGCAGTCTTGAAACCACCCGGTTGTTGCAGATGAAGCAAGTAATCCGCCGGAAAGTTGATGGCGAATTCTTCTCCCAGCACTTCAACATCACCTTTCAGTGAAGTAACAAACCTGTAGGAAACTCCATCATCAAACGCACGGAACTCTATGGAATAATCCTTGAAGGTTAATGACAACTGATTATAACTGTTGTCAATCCCGGCATATTTCAACGGTACAACAGGAGTCAGCCGTTCATTTACACTGGTACGCTTCTGGCGACGCAACTTGGGATTCCGCCCCAATACCTGATTCTTTAAAGTCAGCTGAAGGGAGTTATCTTTCAACAATACTTCTCCATTATAATGGATGCTATAATAGATTTTATCCGAAAGATTGAACGACACTTTTAGTTCTCCATTTGGAGAAACCAACTCCAACTTATTCTGGGCATGAAGTGACGATACCAGACACAGGAACACTGATAGCAAAAAATACTTTCTCATTGTCTTTATTTTATGTTATACATGATTAGATTGATATTTCATTGTTTTCCCCGGAAGAGAAAGCGAAGGCGGCACAGCCTCATCCGATATGGCACGCTTATAATTTGGCCGATTACTCATGACAAAACGTAGCTTCACGCCGTCGCAGACATCTTCGTATCTCAGATAGGACTTGCCGTACTTCTTACCATTGACATATAACTCCTTCACATAGACGTTTTCCTGCGACCAGTTCTCGGTCGTCATTTCAATCAATTTGCCATTGCTCATCCGGACAGTGATTGCTTCCACACAAGGAGAGCCGATATTATAGATATTACTTGACGGGGCAACCGGATAAAAGCCGATGCAATTGAACATATACCATGCAGACATCTGTCCGCAATCATCATTCCCACTCAATGCATCCGGTGTATCCCCATAGAAACGTTCGGCAATAGTACGAACCCATTTCTGACATTTCCATGGTTCTTTGAGGTAATTGTACAGATAAGCTATATGATGGCAAGGTTCATTCCCGTGCCAATATGCTCCGATGCGTCCCTGTATGTCATGTGCCCCCGGAATGTCATCCGGCAATTCTACCGTAAACAATTCATCCAGGCGGGTACGGAACCAGTCCTCGCCTACTTCATTCATATATCCCTGTACGTCTTGAGGTATCGTCCATGTATATTGTACAGTGAAGCCTTCCGTTATGTCTCCCCATCCATGCACAGAGCCAGGACCTTGATAAGCCACCGGAGCGAACGGCGTGCGCCAGTTCCCTTTACTGTCCCTGCCACGCATATACTTTGTTTCCGGGTCAATCAACGTCTGATAAGAGAGAGCGCGGTTCAGAAAATAACGGTAATCGTCTTCTTTTCCCAGAACACGGGCAGCCTGTGCGATACAATAATCATCGTAGGCATATTCCAACGTCTTCGACACCGACTCCGCTTCTTTGTCGAAAGGAACATATCCCAAGGCACGATATTCCGGTAAGCAATCATAGTTCGGGTTCATCGCTGTCGTTTTCATAGCTTCATACGCACGCTCGTAGTCAAAGCCTTTCACGCCTTTCACCATCATATCCGCCAACACGGAGACGGCATGATACCCAATCATACACCAAGTTTCGTTTCCGTAAAACGACCACACAGGAAGCATTTTTTCCACACTCTTGTCATAATGTGCCAACATTGAATTGGCAATATCCGCGTTTACTTCCTGCTGAACGAGATTGAACCAGGGATGCAAAGCGCGGTATGTATCCCAAAGAGAGAATACAGTATAATTAGTGAAGCCTTCCGCTTTCCCTATATTCTTGTCCAGTCCGCGGAACTGCCCGTCAGCGTCCTGAAAAATGAACGGATGCAAAGCAGCATGATAAGCGGATGTATAGAATGTTCTCTTCGTCCGGTGGTCGGCGGTCAGCACATGCTTTTCAAGTTCCTTTTCCCAAAGAGTTTCGCCTTTCACTTTCAGTTCGTCGAAAGTCAGCCCGGAAAGCTCGCCCATATTATTCTTTGCACCGTTTGTACTGACTGCCGATATTGCAGTTTTCACAATCACTTCCTCTCCTGCCTTAGTATCAAAGGAGATACAAGCCATCAGGTTCTTCCCCCAAGCCTCATAGCAGCTACGAAACCGCGAAGTATTGTAAACTACCGGTTTCCCGTCCTGCATAAAACGCAATCCCGTCAGTTTTCGGGAGAAAATAGCCGCGAAGTAAATATGCCGTTCGGGGCCCCAACCTTTCACCAGTTTATACCCGGTGATGGTAGAATCGTTTTCCATACGCAGATTCGACCATTCGCAGGATTGCCACAAGGTATGATTCATGTCAATCATGATAAATGCTTTCTCCGATGCGGGATAAGTAAAGCGAAACATGCCGCTGCGTATTCCCGAAGTCATCTCGGCTTTCACTCCATAGTCCGCCAGTTCTACTGCATAATAATTTGGGGAAGCCCACTCCCTCTCATGCGAATAACGAGAACGATATCCCTTACCGGGTTCCTCATGTGTGCCCGGCTCGAGTTTCATTTCCCCCGTTCCCGGGATAAACAGAAAGTCGCCCAAATCCGGTATGCCGGTGCCGCTTAGATGCATCAGGCTGAATCCCAGCAGTGTGGGATGTTTGTATTTATAACCCGAAGCAGCATCATAGTATTTGCTGTCCGTGTCCGGGCTCATCTGAATGCCTCCGAAAGGAATCTGCGCACCGGGATATACATTGCCGTAACCGTCCGTCCCTACGAATGGATTCACATAGTCAATCAGCCTTCCGGCTTGAGCCATGCCCGGTAGAATAACACTTACCAGACACGACCAAACCAAAAACAATCTTCTTTTACCCATTACATTGCCATATCTATCCATATATCATGCTTGTATATCTCCCACGGCAACCTGGTATTCATGCCATAGTTCGTCAATGCTATATTCTGCTCCCAAGATATGTTTTATAGCTCCGTCGAACGACCAGGGAATCACTTCCAGGGCACTCCTGTTGAATTTGCGCAGAAACTCCGGGTCTTTATTGTCACGCAGCCAAACAAAGAAATAGCCTGCCGTACGATACCCGTCCATATAGTTTCCACCTTTCGGACGGGCATTCGGACCGTCAAATCCACCGTTTGCCACCCGTACAGCATCTGCCATACCTTCGATAAATGCCCAAAACACCCGGTTGGTTCCGTAAGAGCCGACTCCCTGCGGTTCCAACTGATAGGCGTGTGTCAATTCATGCAGTAATACCCCGCGCGTTTCAAAAAACAGCTTTGCCGTATCATTTTCCGCAAACGATTTCTCAATGTGGCGGGTACTGTAAAAGATAGTAACCTCGCCGCCATCACCGCCTTTGGCGGAGATTCCTTCAATATCTTCCAGCGTGTAGTGAATTTTATCAACCGGAACGATACTGTCTTCCGGCGATTTATAAAGTGTGGCGAGTACCGTGCGTGCCTGTTCCTTTATATAGGACTCCGCATCGGGAATAATCCGGTGGTAGATGTCCGACCCTTTCGTTTCGGGCGCTTTATCTTCGAATATGACGGTTCCTACATTATACTCGTTCCACGCGTTATCTGCCACTTCATTCTGATTCTTCAAGATTGAAGAGCAGGCTCCCATGCCTACCGACAAGCAGGCGATATAAATCAAATGTCTCTTTTTCATGTTTTTCTTCTGATTATTTAGTGATTCCATCTGTCAACGAATAAGGTTTGTCTTTTGCTGCCACGCCACGGTGTTTGTTCGGTGATGCCGCCATCTTAAATTCCAGCACGCCTCCTTTGAGGATATCTTCGTGTGTGATATACATTTTATCATACAGTTTCCCGTTCAGTTTCAGCGACTGCACATAACGCTTTTTGTCACTGACATCCGGCGCTTTGATTTCCAACGTCTTCCCGTTGGGAAGTTTCAACTTCAGATAAGGCAGGTACGGCGCTCCCAATACATACTGGTCTGTCCCCGGACAAACCGGATAGAAACCCATCACAGAGAAAAGATACCATGCCGACATCTGTCCGCAATCATCATTGCCACCCAGTCCGTTGATGTCATTCCGATACATCTTTTTCAGGATTTCACGCAGCCAGTACTGGGTTTTCCACGGTTGGGAAGTCCAGGCATAAAGATAAGGAATGTGATGGCTCGGTTCGTTGCCATGCACGTAGCCGCCTACCAGACATTCTTCCGTTATATCTTCGTTGTGTTCATAATATTTCTCCGGCAGATGCATGGAGAATAGTTTGTCCAGTTTATCAACAAACGCTTTTTCACCTCCCATCAAGTCCATCATGCCGAAGACATCATGCGGCACATGGAAAGAGAAGTTCCATGAGTTTCCCTCAATAAAGCCTTCACCGTAAGTCTGCAATGCATCAAACTCCTTCTTGAACGAACCGTCGCTATAACGGGGACGGGCAAAGCCGATTGCCGTGTCGTAAATATTCCGGTAGTTCAAGGCACGTTTCCGGTAGGTTTCCGCTATTTCCGTTTTGCCGGATTTCAAGGCGGTCTGATAAATCGTCCAGTCGTCATACGCATACTCCAGTGTGGACGAAGCGGCTGTCCCACTCTTGTCCAGCGGAATGTAGCCCAGTTTCATATAATCCGCCACACCTTCGTAATAAGGTACGGTAGAAGTACTGACCATTGCGTCCAGGGCCTCTTCCGTATTGGAAAAGACGCCCTTGGTTATCGCGTCCGCCAATACGGAAACGGCATGATAACCGCTCATACACCAATTCTCATTTCCCATCAGGCTCCAGACGGGCAACATTCCGTGCACACTCTGTTGCTCATGCTTTATCATTGATTCCACCATATCTGCATTGCGTTCCGGTTTCACCAAATTCAGGAAAGGATGTTGTGCCCGATATGTATCCCAAAGTGAGAATATCGTATAATTAGTGAATCCCTCAGCCTGGTGGATATTATGGTCCAAGCCTCGATATTGTCCGTCTACGTCCATATATATCGACGGATTAATCATTGTATGATAAAGCGAAGTATAGAACATGGCCTTTTGGTCAGCAGTTCCTTCTATTTCAAAATGGTCTAGTTCATTGTTCCAGCCTGTCCGGGCGGCTTCTGCCAGTTGTTCAAAGCTCTTTCCGGATGCTTCGGCACGAAGATTCCGGATAGCTCCTTCGGTGCTGACAGCCGAAAGGGCTACTTTCACCACCAGTTCGGGTTCTTCAGCCGTGTCGAAATTGAAGTAAGCAACAATCTTGCGCCCGGTAATCTCCGGGAAATTCTTCTCCAGATTGAAGCGCCGCCAAAAACCATTGTAAAGTACTTTCTCCTTGTCTTTATAGCCATAGTCTCTGACAGGTTGCGACAGGGAAATAGCAAAGTATGTATAGTTTGTTCTTGCCCACCCGTTCGTGATGCGATAGCCGGTTAATAAGGTGTCATTCTCTACACGGAGGTTTGCCCACAGAACTTTACCGTCATAATTGTAAATGCCATGTGCCAAATCCAAAATCAAGTGACCGTCTTTTCCTTTCGGGAAAGTGTATTTATGTATTCCTGTCCGCTGCGTGGCAGTCAGTTGTGCCTTAATACCGTAATCATCCAGCATTACTTCATAATATCCGGGAGCAGCCTTCTCGGTAGCATGGCTGAAACGGGAACGGTATCCTTCATCGGGATTTTCCGCCCTACCGGGATTTAGCTTTAGTTCACCTACGGCAGGCATCAGCAAGATGTCTCCCAAGTCCGAGTGCCCTGTTCCGCTGAGATGGGTGTGGCTGAAGCCGACAATGGTCTTATCACGATATTGGTATCCGGCGCAATACTCATAAGCATTTTTTTGATAAGCGCCGTTTATATTATGTGGAATTGTGTCTGTGTCCGGACTTAATTGCACCCATCCGAAAGGTGTGCAAGCGCCGGGGAAGGTATGTCCCATACCATTCGTTCCGATAATCGGGTTCACGTAATCGACCGGTTTTGCTTGTGCAAAAAGGAAGGAAGTTCCTAATAGTAAAGTTGCTCCGAGAGATAATAAATTCTTGTTGTTCATGGTTTACGGATTAAGCGATTGATATCAGGTTATTAAAGGATATTTGTTTTTTCATTTACAAGCCTGAATACTACCACCATCGGATAAAGATTTCCCCTATCCGATGGTGGACACTATATTCAACGAATCAGCTTCCCAAAGTTACACATTTTATTTTCTTTCGCAATAAACCCCGAACTCTGCAATGGAAACAGGACCGTTCGATTTCAGTACAGTCATACGTACGGCGTCTCCCCATACTGTATCAAAACGATGAATCTTTACGCGTAAGCCTGTCGGCGCTTTTCCATTGTAAAGCGGTTTCCAAACACCACTTGTGCGATATTCCAGTTGATATTCCTGCAAACGGTCGTTGTTGCGGTCAGTGACAACCACCATATTAAAAGGCTGCTCACGATTGAAAAAGACCGTATACCAAGGAACTTTCACTTCCGGATTAGCGTTCCAACAAGTGCCGAAATCATCATCATTGGCAAAGTCCATAATAGCATAATCACTGCTCCATGTACCTTCAGTCGGCTTATCTTTCGCAATATTAGAAGAGATAATAGGGTTATCCGCTTCGGGGACAATTCCTGTACGTCCATCGTTTTTCCATAGTTTACCAATTTCCTTCAATGCTTTCAAAGCGTTGTCATCCATTAGTCCGTCCATGTTGGGAGCTACATTCAAGATAAAGTTACAATAAGCCTTCCCCATTGGAATGATATTCTCGTTCACCATTTTTGCCGGCTCCTTCACTTCCGCTGCAGGAAAACTCTCTTTCCAGAACCAATTCCGTTGCAACGGCAGACACGACAAGGCAGGCAGACGATTGGCATCCTTAGAAATATGCTGTCCGGCTCCTTGTTCGTAAGATTTTATATCGGTATAGAACAAAGCTTCGGCAGGATACTTAGCCGCATTCAAGTCCATCACCAAACAATCGGGCTGAATAGACTTAACCAAACGGTAAATATCTTCGAAAGGCACATCATCATATGTGATACGTGACCAAGGCGCATCCCAACCATCAATAATCAAAGCAGTAATTTCACCGTAATTAGTCAATAATTCACGGAGCTGCTCTTTTATCATTCCGATATGTTTCGAAGTGATATGATTCGGACGCAAGCGGGCGTGCATATCCAATATAGAATAATAGAGCATCACTTTCAACCCCTCGGCACGAAAAGCATCTGCATATTCCTTCACGACATCACGTTTGAAGGGACTGCTCATCACACTATAATCAGTCGTCTTCGTATTCCATATACAAAAGCCGCTGTGATGTTTGGTTGTCAGACATCCATAAGTCATGTTAGCCGACTTCGCCGCTTTCGCCCATTGGCTGCAATCCATCTTTACCGGATTGAAAAGTTCGGGAGACGCGTCAGGATCAGGCCAGTCCTGATTAAAGAAGGTCGGCATATTGAAATGAATAAACATACCAAAACGTAAATCCACGAATTCCTGTTGCAACCGATGCAATGATTTGGTTTGAGCACTTCCCCATTGCAGACAGGCAAGGGTCAGACATAATAACATATATAATCTTTTCATCACTTCATCTTGTTATTAATTAAAAAGTTCCGGTTTGTTGCAATTTTATCCACATTCCACCTTTCTCTGTGGCATCCGTATCCGGACACAACAGGTAAATGTACAAGGTACTACCCTCTTTATGGCGGACTACAAATAGCCCTTTTTCATTGAACCAAGTAGACAAAAGGTTGGACAAAGCAGTGGTTATTCGCTCACATTCTTCCGGTGTACTATCTCCTTGACCACCAACTCCCATTCCTTTGTAAAGACCCGAACCGGATATGTTCTTGAATAGAATCAAGTCTTTATCTCTACTGTTCATCATGATACTGGCTCCTTCTTCACTACTTGGATATACCACATTCTTATAACCATTTCTCCAAATAGTAAGCGGCCTTGTTCCTCTATTCACTTTATAGTAATCTATCATATCAATACCTTCAAGATAAATCTCATTGGATGGAATACCTATTAAATTACGCGCTGTTTCTTCCCAAATTTCATCACAGGCATTCCCCTTATTCTGCTTCTGATTCATTGAGAATTTTCTCTTGGCTGTATAGTCAAAGTCACTCACTGCCCCCTTGTTTGAAATCAGCGTCACACCTGCCATACCATCAACTGCCGTAACATCCCCGCTACAATCAACAGCCTTAAATTCATAAGTCGTCCCATTCGTTGACTTTATATCACTAACCGGATTATCCAATTTAAATATTTTCCCCTCTTTGGTCAACTGTGATTCGTAATACTGCGTATGACCTTTCGCATCGGCTCCGCTCTTATTCTCAATAGTCACCACTTTAATAGAAAGGTCTGCGATTCCATTCAGTATCAATCCATAATAACCAATCAAATTGCCGGAAGCATCGCAAATTACCTGATTATCCAGCAAGTTCTTTTCAAACAGTTCGTCGAAATCTGCTTTCGAAGCCACTTGCGCACTGATGTATGCCTGCGTGGTAGGTTGCAGTTCCATCGTTTTATTGCTAGCTTGACCAACAAGCGCCAGCTTCACCGTTTCCCCTTCCGCAGGAACTTCGGATACAATAAACTTGGTATCCACAAATTCCGAGCCCAAGTTCTGAAGATGCACATCGCAATCTTCGATGTTTACTTCCACAGCTCTTCCACTCGTGGCAAAAGAAACTTTACTCTCCACTTTTTGTTCCAGAAAGTCCGAATTCAATGTCACCGTCCCATCCCCATGAAACTGAAAGTAGAATTCATGTCCCTGATAATCTGACTTCCAGCAGCCAGCAGCCGTTTCATACAACAATGATTTGACAGCAGACGATTTCAAGCGGTCGCTTTCCCCATTGCCCACATCACTTAAATCCATCGTGCTGCAACTCCACAACGCCATGCATAGCATGGATAATGTAAATAATATCTTTTTCATCGTAGTCTAATTTATAAAGGAATTCTTAGTTAATTATTATCCAACCATGCCTGCACCTCGGTCTTATATTCGCTCCAAAGTTCTTCCATTGTGATATCCGGATAACTCTCTTTCAAGATGTATCTGACAGCATCTTCCAGACTCCACTGATTGGTGAGGTCGTCCATTAGAACCGTCCATGGCAGCAAACGTATGAAGTCTCCATTGTACAAGCGCAACCAATTCATGAAAGAACCGGAAATATTGTAATCCATTTGCCAAACAAACTTCTTGTTACTGACCGGGTTGGCATAGGGGTAGCCCAACGCTTCGCGGTATTTATTTTTCTGGTCTGCCATCTCATACGCTTTACTGGCTGCCTTTACGGCATCCGCCCATCCTTCCTGATATCCCTGCCGGTCACAGTCCTGTCCACCTTCACCGGAAATGATGTATTTTCCCTGTTTAGGCATCCATTCCACGCAGTGCCCCATCTCGTGCATAAACACATTCTGCATATCCGGCAACTTCCACCAAGAGCTGTTCATATCATTTTCAAAGGCGGGATAAACAATGCCACGACCGGCTTTATGGTTGGGATAATCTATCGTATAAGCCCCTTTGACATAATCCTTATCAACCTTGACCGTCACCTTGGCATAAGGGTCGAACGCCATGTTATACGGGTCGAATGACATGGCAGCGCAATTCATATAATACCACTTTCTGAATTCCTTCCGGGTAGCAGCTTCGTTTCCCCCACCTGCAACATCCCATATTGCCGAAACAGGACGTACCGTCGAGTTACTTTCAAAAACAAACTCTACCGGTGTAGTCTGGCTCGTCTCGAAATATTGCCATGCGCAATAGTTTACGTCCAGTTGCAAATCCGATTTCTCCAACTGTTCGCTTAGTTTTGTCCAATCACTCATCTTACGCTCGCCGTCCGCATTCTGATAAATGGAACGGAAACGCAGGGCGGACACTCCATGCTGGTCAGTGACTACAACCGTACGGTATTTACTCAATCGCAAAGTGCTCAGTTCGTTATCGTAATCACGCTTCTTCACGGTCAGATTGCCGAAATCGCCGATATTCGGCACCATCACTCTTTTGACTGTTTTTCCGGAATGCAGCGAATAGAACTCCACCTCCGCACCGACATACTCGTTCCTTTTCTCCCAAGCGGAGTTACCTCCGTCCCAAGTGATATAAAGCTCGTTCAGCGTATTATCATACTTCGCTTCTTTAAGGGGCGCCGCCGCATATCCCGCCACGGTGTTGCCATCCTTCAATTCGGGTTGGTAGTCCTTGTAAATGTCGGGAATGGCAAAACCATCCTCTTCGCCATAACATGATACTAATAATGGCAAGGCCAACAATCCCCAAACAATATGTTTCAGATATTTCATCATTTCCATGTTTTTAAAGTTTATAAATCTGAGATTACCATCCGTAATTCTGTACCAAAGCCGGTATACGGCGGATATCGTCATAAGGAATCGGCATAAAATACTGTTTCTTCGAGAAAGCGACACGATTTTCGAAAACAGTCCTTGCAAAGAATTGCGGATAATCTTTATCCATATTCATGCCATGTACATTACCACCTTCACCACCGGTATGGTAGGGCGGGTAAATCCAATGTTCCGGGTCGTTCTGTCCTTCGGCCACCTTCCAGCGACGCACGTCAAAGAAACGATTCCATTCGAATGCCAGTTCCACTATGCGCTCGCGACGGATACGGTTCAGCAAGTCGGACTGCGATTTCGGGCAAGCTACTTTTCCGGCAACTGTGGCAAAGGAATATTCAGGAATGCCGGCACGTGCACGAATCTTGTTCAAATAAACCAACGCATTGTCCAAATTACCGCACATACAGAGAACTTCAGCATATCCCAAATACATATCGGCCAGGCGAAGCACAGGAGAAAAGTGTTTGGAACCGTTATTGTTGGAAGCCTTCGCACCACGGCGAATCAGATAACCGGAATCCGGACAGTCACCGGAGGCTTTCGATTTACCACAGGTTCCGTTTGCCCCGTTCGTGAAGTCCGTACGCATCTTTTCATCATATTTACCTTCGTTCAGCCAGATAGACCCGTTGTAAGTCACGTTTACATAAAAACGCGGTTCGCGGTTTTTCCATTGTTTCAGCACTCTTGAACGCACGTTTGCCCCTTTCTCTGTATAAGTAGTGGAATTATAGAACAAGCGGGAAGCATTGTCAGGGTCATAATATACTTCTTCTCCCACAAAATCATTTTCACCCGGCACACCGGCTGCCGCAATCTCTACCGGAATTCCGTCTCTAGTGAAAAACATGTCCACCATTTCCTGTGTCGGATAGAAACCGCCGCCACCTGTGACACCCGTATCATCATACGTCGTAAACTTCGGACAAGTCCAGTAAGTGTAATCATACGCGTCTCTCAACTTGACGAAAATCAGTTCATCGGCAGCTTCCCAAGTCGTAGTGAAGAATTCACCGATAGCCCTACATGAAGCATACGGGTCAAGCTTTCCATCCGTATAGACTTCCGTCAACTTATATCCTTGTCCGGAGGCAAAAGTCAGGAATTTCTCATAAGCCGCCTTTGCCGTCGTCCATTTGGCGTTATCCGCCGATTGAGGGAAAAGTTGCTTGCCGTCATCGTTCTTCACCGAAGCGTAATCCGTATTTCCGTTGAAAAGCGGGCTAGCCCAGTAGAGATAAAGTTTGGCTTTCAAAGCCAGGCAGGTGGCAACATCCATACGTCCCAAGTTGGCTTTTCCCGCCTTTTGAAGCAGGTCGCCCGAATCAATGGCTGTTTGCAGTTCCCCGGCAATGAAGTCTACACACTCGTCTACCGAGTTGCGTTCTTTGATTAGCTCGTCCAGTGAAGCGTCCAAAGAAATAGGTTGCTCGCCAATCAAAGGCACAGGGCCGTAAAGACGGAATAACTCGAAATAATAGTAAGCCCTCAAAGCACGGGCTTCAGCTTTCCATTTTCCACGCATGGAAGCCGTAGCTTCCTGGCACTTGTCCACATTTTGAATAAATGTGCTAGCTTTGGCTATTGCCTGATAATATTTGGAGAAATACTCACTTGCCTGGTCCGAAGCAGAATTGAAAGAACCGTTCGTCCACTCGGCATACGTTTTATTCCATCGGTTAGCCCCTTCCAGCGAGGCTTCCGTGAAGATGCCGCCCAATTTGTCCGGGTGGATGGCATCCGTCACCTCGCGGACATAATTGTACACATTGTTCAAATACTGCTCCGTCCGTTGCTTGGAACCGAATGTCTCATCCAAGCCGAATTGCGTGCCAGGAATCGACTCGAAGAAATCGTTGCAGGCAGTCAGTCCGACACACATAGATGCCGCCAGGAGATATTGTCTTATTCTATTTTTCATAATACGCTTATTTAAATAAATGGTTAGAAACTAAACTTTACACCGATGGAATAGCTGGATACGTTCGGATAAGCCGTCCCGTTGATTGTATTCAGTTCCGGGTCCCACAGTTTGAAATTCGAGAAAGTGAGCAGGTTCGTTCCCATCAGGTAAACGCTGGCACTCTTCAGGAAACAATGGTCTATCCATCTCTGCGGTAGGCTATATGCGATATTCAACTGCTTCAAACGGAGAAAGCTAACATCTTTCACCCACCAGGTGCTCGGCCTGGTATTGTTGGTATTGTCCGAACTTCCTACTGCCAAACGCGGGTAAAACACATCCTGGTTGGTCGGGTTATCCGCACTCCAACGGTCTGCTATGTTAGAGTAGACATTATCACGGCCTTCGTCATCCCAGAAAGGCTTGATACAGATGCCATCTAGATACCGGTCGGCTTGTGCCGTTCCCTGAAATAAGGCGCTAATCGAGAAGTTGCCAATCTGCAAGTCAGCTCCGAAACCATAATAGATGCGGGGCACGTCGCCACGCCCAATCACTGTGCGGTCATAATTGTCAATCACGCCGTCACCGTTCAGGTCGCGATACTTGATATCTCCCACGTGTAACGTGCCGAACTGTGTAGCATGGTCTTCTATTTCTTCCTGGCTGGTGAAAAGTCCGTCGGCGATAAATCCCCAAGTGGCGTTCACATTCGTTCCGCGTGTTTCCATCCATGGGTAATCTACAGGCGGTTGGTCATTTTCAACAATCTTATCTTTGTTGAATGTCAAGTTACCACGTACAGTCAAGTAGGTCTTTTTACCCAATTTCTGCGTATAGTCCATGGCTACTTCAACACCCTTATTCTCTACGATACCCAGATTGGCATACGGGTCTTCAATCCATCCGGCATAACTCGGTATGGTGCTACGTTGCAGGAAGATATTATCCCGGCGTTCTTTGAAGAAATCAATGACAAAGGAAAGGTTATCGTTCAGGAATTTAATGTCAATACCCAAGTCCTGTTTCCGGGACTTCGACCAGGTGACGTTGACGCCGTATTTCTCTTCACCATAACCACCGGCACTCACATAGTTGGTACCGAACATGGTTCCGTCGAGCCCTTTGAACACTCCCTGATACATGAAACGTCTGCCTGTTGCTGTGTCGCTACCTACCCAACCGTCCGTATAGCGGAATTTCAAGAAAGAGACATACTTACGAATAGGATTCCAGAAAGATTCGTTAGATACCGCCCATCCCAAACCGAAAGCAGGGAATACGCCGTAACGTTTGCCGGGTGTGAAGTTCTCCGAACCATTGATACCCAAATTGAACTCGGCAAAATAGCGGTCTTTCCATGAGTAAGTGGCACGGCCCGCAAATCCGCGTTGTTTATAAGGGACGGCAGCTATTACATCTTTTGCGTTCAAATTCCAGTACACTTTCTGATTATAAAGCAGCAAAGCACCCACGTGGTGGTCGCCAAAACTACGGTCGTAGTTCAGTGAAGCTTCTGTATAGACCGTACGGTTACTTGAATGTTCCGGATCTTGGAGCGACAGGCTACCGTCCGCTTCTTTCAATACCGAATAAAGATAATCACCGGTTTCTTCATCAAACAATGTATCTTCTATCCAAAGTCCGTTCTCATCCGTCTTTCCGGCAAAAGCGTACATCGGTTCGCTGCGGTTGTACTTCATTGTACGCGAGTTATACGTATCAAACGCCACCATTACGGAAGCCGAAAGGCCTTTGCTCCAGTCCCAGAAATCCAAGTCCTGCTTCACACGGATATTTGAATTCAACTGGCTGGTGAATTCTTCGTAAAAACCACCGTGAGCCAGCAGACCATAAGGGTTGAACTTCTGCTGTGAGTTTATGCCGGGGATACTTCCATCGGGCAATACCAACGGATAAATGACCGGATTTATATCCATACAGGCAGTATATAGAGAACTCGTGCTTCTCTGCGGATAATGTCCCTGTCCCAAATAACCGGAGAATCCTAAGTCAATGTATGTTTTTGAAGTCGGCTTTAGGTTCAGGTTTGAAGTGAAGTTATACCGGTCGTACTTCATCTGTGTGTTGTAGTTCTCCAGTTTGAAATTACGGGTCATACCTGTTTCACCATAATAGCTCAAAGAAACATAATAATTGGCATTGGGCACACCACCTCGTACACTGATGTTTCCACGACGATTGTGCCCCCAGTCGTTGAACAGATTATCCGCCCAGTCGATGGCTGGATAGAGGTATGGATTGTAGAGCTTCGTGTTGTCGTTCGGCAATAATCCGTTAGCTTTCTTTGTAGCCTCAATATAAGCCGGCGAATACTTTAAAGTTCCTGTCGAATTCATCTGTGCCTCATTACGCGCATCCATGTATGTATAAGCATCTGCCATGTCTACTTTCTTCGTCAGGCGTGTAAAGCTTTCATAATAGTCGACACTAAACTGCGGTTTTCCTACCCGTCCGGGTTTCGTTTTCACGATAACGACGCCATTGGCACCACGCACACCGTAAACGGCGGTAGCAGAAGCGTCCTTCAATACAGTAAATGATTCGATGTCTTCGGGGTCGATATTATTGAAACTACGTTCCACACCATCAACCAATACCAGCGGACTGGAGCTTTGACCATTCTTCACTAACGAAGAAATACCGCGAATCCAAATATCCGACTCATCATGTCCGGGTTCGCCACTGCGCTGAACAGCGACTACACCTGCAATACGTCCTGAAATAGCGGAAGACAGACTTGCGGCAGGCATTTTGATATCTTTCATATCCATAGCAGACTGTGCACCGACTACAGAAACCTTACGCTGATTGCCGTAACCTACCACAACGACCTCATCCAGTGATGATACATCTTCCCGTAAAATGATATCAACAACTTTCTGCTTGCTGACTTTCACTTCCTGCGGCTTGTATCCTATATAGGAAACTATCAAAACAGGATTTTCCGCAGAAAGCTTCAAGGTGTACTGTCCATTGGTATCTGTAATCGTACCATTCGCAGTTCCTTTTTCCTGAACGCTTACTCCTATGAGCAATTCCCCCTTCTCGTCAGAGACACGCCCTGTGACCGAACCGACTTGTGCCTGTACTGCCACACTACATGTAAGCAACAATACCAACATACAGAACGACCTGACGTGGTGCTTTTCCATTTCAAACAATTTCATGTTACTCGTTTGTTTAATTAATAAATAAGGTTATCAAATACGATTGAATCGTTGATGCAAATTAAGTGGATAGATAATGAAATGAATTACTCCCGTGCGCCAAAATCCGCAAGGGAGAAAAAATGTCCGTTTAAAGTATAAGAGGTAAATCAGAGTACTGCATAATACACTATAAATCAACAGGATAAAAACGTTCATAGTGAACAGGAGTACAACTCAACCTAGTATTCCTGTTCCGCTATATCCTCATTCTTCCAACTTCTGCAAGTGCTCACGGTAGGTTTTCGGGGTCATGCCAAATCGTCGGGTGAACTCTTTATAAAAATAGGCACGGCTGGAAATGCCGACTTCGGAGATGACTTCCTGTATAGACAACTCTTCATTGCGCAACAAACGGGCAGCTTTCTCCATCCGGTAATCCCTAATCAAATCACTCGGAGACATTCCCGATATTTCCTTGAACTTCCGATAGAACTGGCGGGGACTCATCAGCATTCGTTCCGCCACAAAAGTGGAACCCATATCTTCACAATCCAGATTATGTTCCACCACTTGCAGGAACTTCCTGATAAAATCGGCCTGCTCGGCCGTAGTGCAGACGATTGAATCTGCCCAGCCTTCCAAATCTTCCATATATATCTGCTTCGCCTCCTGTTTGCCATAAATCACTTTGTGAATCGTTTCTTTCAGGAAAGGTATATCATACGGAAGAACGATGTATGAGTCAGCCCACAAAATCAACTCTTTCTGCATGGCCGCACTCGCTTTCCATGTCAGCATCGGAATAAACGCCGTCTTTGACAGCAGGGAGCGATTCTTATTGACGTACTTTATAAATGTACTCTCAGCATCGGCATACATGAGCATGTCGACGAGAAACAGAGTCGGAGCAGACCGGTGCATCTCATCAAACGCTGCCTGTACGCTCTTCACAGGGCAAACTTCGTACTCGTCAGAAAGTAGCGCATTAATCAGCCAGACTATCTCGTCCCTATCTTCGAGCAGCAGAACGGTTTTCCTTGTCCCGCCCTGTTCTGCAATGACTACAGGTTCGAACGTTATGGAGAGCTTATTTTTGCCCTGTTCTGCATCGCTCACGTAATGGAGCGTACAATTCTGTTGCTTCAACGCGGAAAACACAAAACGCTGTATCGTACGTATCCGAAACATATCGTCCGAGTCTTTCGCTTTAATGGATAATAGTTCACCGTCCGAGAGCACCTTATACAAGTTCGCGACCGTAGTATCCTGGGATGTGAATGCCAACACCATGCAGCCTTCTTTCTCTGTCACCGTCAGCAAGACTTCTCCCGCCTTACAACGCGAAATATAAAGATAACTGAAATAAAGTATGCAGCGCAATGCATTCTTATAAGCTGGGAATGTGAAATTTTCGGGAATATCCAACTGTATCAAAGAGGTTTCATTCCCCTCTTTTTCCAAGACTTGCAGCGCTTCTTCCGCCAACTTCAAAAGACACAAGCGGTCTGAAACAGTAAAATGTAACGAGGATAGCATACGGAAACATTCATCTCCCAATCCGCATCCGAACAGCAAAGACATGACGGATTCACGAATCTGCCCCACTTTATCCGTATGCTCCTCTGAGGACAGATTCTTGTCGCTCAACTGGTCACATGCCTGATAAATGAGTGTACAAGTATTGAGCACCTCACGTGCCTGATAATTATCCGCCGCCAAAGATACATTGCGATTTTCCGACTCCAGCAGCTTTTTCATCATCTGCTCATGACGGAAATATTTGCGGAACAAATGAATCACACACATTGCCAACACAATTCCCAGAAGCATATAGACAAGATAGGCATACACCGTTTGATACCAGGGCGGAAGGATGTGTACCGGAATAGTGAAGGTCTTATATTCCGTAGTAAACACATCTTTCTTATAGCGAACCTTGAAGAGGTAATCACCGGACGGTACATTAAAATAGGAAGCTTCATTGACACTACTGAAGGAGCCCCAATCCTTATCATATCCTTCGAGCATATAAGAATACTCCACATCCCCTCTGCTGGCATAATCCGGCACGACGAAGAATAAGGAAAAAGACAACTTGGCTCCTTTCATCTGCAACCCCTTCCTATCGGGCAGATAGTGTTCCCGAAGATTGACGAATGTTTTTTCAATCACCAGCTTACGCAGTAAAATCTCAGGATAATATTCAGGAACTGCAGATACTTTCTTGTCCAAATAGAGTAGTCCGTCGATGCCGCCGAAAAAAAGGCTTCCTGTGTAGGGACAACGGTAATAGGCGTCATCGCTGAACTCACCGATTTGTATACCACCACTATAATAATAAGCATGTGAGAACGAATTTTCCGGATTGAACTTGATAAGACCGCGGTTTGTCCCCAACCAAAGGAGTCCGTTATCGTCTTCCAGAATACTGTGAATCATATCATTTAGCAATCCTTGCTCACGCCCGATGTATCGGGCGTCCAACTTGTGTCCCTCAAAAGATATGCGGACAAGCCCGGATGTAGTCCCCACGTACAACTGCTCTCCGTGCCAGTGCAGGCTAAGGATATCATCCACAGATTTATGCAACATCTCATTCAGGGAGTATGTCTGATACTCTTCTGTTTTTCGGTTGAAGCACACCAATCCCCGCTGACGACTCCCCAACCATAACAGGGAGTCACCTTGAGCCACCATACCATAGAAGAGATTGAGTTCCTGTTGCTCATGAAAAAAACTGTAGCGCTTCCATGATTTAATCTGCATGTCTTGACGACTCCTGTCCACTATTATTTTAGAAAAGCCCTCTCCCGAAGTTGCTACATACAATACGCTATCATTCTCTTCGAAAATAGCATGCACTTCTGCCAGTTTTCTTACGGCTCCCGCCGACTGGCTTGAAAACTCATGCAACTTCCCGTCGTCAAAAGAATAATAGCATAATCCGGTTCTTCCGGTTCCTACCCAAAAACCATTCATATAGCGACTCTGCTGTAACGCATATACCTGAAACTCCCGATTGGGTTTTATGTATGATGACGCATCCTGTTTCTTATCAAGAAAATATATCTCCGTAGCGGCTACCTGCATTCCGTCACGATAATTCTTCACGTGTAATAATCCGTCTCCTTTGGTACCAAACCACAACCCGCCATACTTATCGGTCATCACCGACCTCACTTGGCGACTCAGGTTAGGTGAAAGGCTGCTCAGCATCAAATTCGTAGCAATAGAATATTTCTTAGTGTACATCAGAGCACCCTGACCATCCGTCCCTATCCACAACACGCCTTGACGGGAATCATTGTAAATGCCATAAATCCGTATATTGGGGTCGATTATCTCTTCCGCATATTTTTGGGAAAGCCGGAGACGTATCAAACCATTTGTCTGGAAGGCTATGATAATGTCTTCATAGAAAGGTACGATTCCGGTTATCTTCCCATATCTCTGTACAATCTCTGTTATGTTACGAATGTAAATCTTGGATTTTCTCGATATATCGTACACAAAAAGGTCATAATCAGAATCATAAAAGCAGAATATGCCATTCTGATAGCATACGTGTTGTATCGGCTTTGAGTGGAAATGGGAAGGAACAACCGTGAGCTGTGTGGACAACGTATCCCGGTCGAAGGCGTTCAGGGAAAAACGATATAAATCACCGCTTTCGTAAGGAAGAAGGTACAAATCGCCTTCATCAGTGACAAATGCCCGCTCATCTACCCTGAGCATTTTGATAGACGGCACCTCAATCTGTACAAAACGATGATGGTGAGTGTTGTAATACGCTATCCAGTCATACCCCAATACCCATGTATTACCCGCATTATTGGAATGAATGACAAAATCACCACTAAACTCATAATTGCATATTACCTGCCGCGAGTCTTTAGAGAAGCGGTTTGCTCCCAAATGTGTAGTAATCCACAAACAACTACTATCTGCCTGTTGGATGGAATGGATTACATTATTACTCAATGTCTTTTGCTCTGAAAAGTCTGAACGGAATACTTCCATGCTTTTTCCATCGTAACAGTTCACTCCATCATACGTACCAAACCACATCAATCCCTCATTGTCCTGAAAAAGACTAAGCACAGCACTATTGGAAAGTCCTTGTTGATAGTCTACTTTTCGAAAGAGAAATGTCTCTTTCCCATGGTCGGCCATAGCGATTAAGGAGGTTGTTACTGTAATTAAAAATACAATCAAGCGTGTTTTCATCGTATTCCCTAAATTATCTTAATATGTTTTGTTTATGAATTCAAAGACCGGAAGTTTTCGTTTCCTCCATTAAATACGCTTTACCATCTTCTTGGCAGGCGGGCTTCATGTTTTGCTTCAGAAGTCGGACTTATTCTCTTTCTGAAGCAACTCTATCTTATACTCCAACCGGCCGATACGGCGGTTCAACTCCATTATCGTCTCATCTTTACGTTCCAGCAGTTCGAGCAGTTGTTTGTTATAAAGATGTTCGCTGTTGCCGGACAATACGGTTTCCTGAGAAATCACCGGAGTATCGATATCATTCAGATTAAAGTTTTGTCGCACATTCTGCAACCATCCGGGCTTGACTTCCAGGTCGGCGGGAGTCAATAAAGTGTTCAGCATCATATCGGTAGGGAGGCAGAACAATTTGCATAGTCTCACCAATATCTTGAAGTCTGGGGTTGTCACTTCCTTCTCATAATTGGAAACGGTGTTCGCCTTAATTCCTAATTTCTCGGCCAGTCCTGCTTGCGTTACTCCCACAAGTCTCCTGATAAATATCAAGTTTCTTGAGAAATATATCAAATCTTCCGACATAATCTTTTGTTTTATCAATACTAATCTCTACTTTTACCCCCGAAATGAAAAAACAAAGTCTCCATTTATCAGGTAATTGGGGACAAATATAATGAATTAATATAAATTATAATCAAATGGAACAGAAAAGTAACCAACATAGGCGAACTCCTCTCATTCCTCCAAGAGGTTGGAAGCAAAAAGTAGCCCAATTGTCAGGGGTTTCAGAAAAAACGGTGTACAACACGTTAAGCGGACGCATTCTCGGACCTAAATCACGGCAAGTCATTGAAGCCTACCGGAAAATCTTATCACAGGACGATGAAGAGGACTCTAAAACAAGAAATTAATATGGAAACCAGAAGATACATCAATGTACGCACATGGAGCGAGACATGGTTTGAAGACCTGTCCGCCACCGAAAAGCTGATTTGGATTTATTTGAACACGAATTCGGCTACCAATATGTTAGGGGCTTACAGCACATCTATACGCAGGCTGGCGTATGAGTGTCACGTGAGCGAACCGGCCGCCCGACGGATCATCAAGAAACTTGAAGTTATCAAGAAAGTGATATATAACGAAGGGTATGTCATCATTATCGACTGGATGGCGCAACAGTCCATGAATCCCAGCATGAGAATCTCCGCACGGAAAGAATACGACAAGTTACCGGACAAAATCCGTTTGCTGCTATCCGAGCAAACTCACAAAGCGATAGAAAAGACACGACAGTTGCCCGAACAGGATGATGCCCGCTTTCCCATTGCCGGTGATAATTCGCAGGGGGAAAAGGAAGAGGAAGAAGAAAATTTCTATGAACAGGAACAAGAACACCGAATAACGGAAAAGGAGCGGGAAACCGGAAATCCGGAAGAGGAGTCTTCCGCCATTCCCACACAAAGGGCTTATTTTTATGCTGTCCGAAACAAGGAATGGCTCAAGACCCTTTGCCTGAACCATCATCTGAAACAACCTGAGCTGGAAAAGTGGCTGGAACACTTCTGCCGGAAGCTTCAGAACGAAGACGAGGCCAGGAAATCGGTACGGGATTTCCGACGTCATTTCGCCTCCTGGCTGGATATTCAACTTACTTCTTCTAATCACTCTAAAGACTACCCTCATGACAACTATCACGCATACAACGAAACAGCGACCGCAAGCGGTCAGTTCACAACAAACATCAATCCCCTTCTGCAATCCGAAGCTGCCGAACGCATCGAACAGCTCCGAACTGCAGGCGCTTTATCAACGCTTCCCGACACCGAATGATTTCTTCCACGCCTATCCGCCCGCACTTCAGCAGCGTATCCTCATAGCGGGCTACACTCCCGCACTTCTCGCGGAGAAGAAAGATATCCCTTCGATGACCCTGCTTGCCAATCTCTACGGCAGCTCTACCCCTGCCGCATGGCTGAAACAACAACTCACCAGCCTGAACGCCCTTGCCGAAACCCGCTGGCAGATGTCCCCCGGTCAATTGGACGAAACGGTCTCGCTCATTCTCTGCGCTTACCCCCGGCTGACCGCCGCCGACATTTGTCTCTTCATCGCCCGTGTCAAAATAGGTACATACGGTCCGTTCTATGGAAGTATCACTCCCTTGAAAATCATGGAATTTCTCCGCCAATACACTTCGGAATGCCGCAAGAGCAAATCTTCCGCCATCCCTTCCGCCGCCACTCCCGCTCCCGAAGCGGATGAACGGAAACCGGTGACTTACGAGGTATATCAAGAGACACTCCGGAAGGCCAAAGCCGGTGATCCGGAAGCCATTCGGGAATTAGAACGCCCGCCGGGAAAATAGCGGAAAAGGCTCTTTATATGGTGATTATTTTTACTCGGTGCCGAAGGGGTCGTTCCTCGGTGCCGAAGCATGCCTTCCCCGGTGCCGGAGCATACTTTCCCCAATACCGGACACTAATCACCCCAACAGTACAAACCCCACAAAATTCGATTGATCATGTCTTATACATTACGCTTCCAAATCAAACCCTTACTGGCAGAATATCTGTACGGGCGATATGCCGACTCTATAGAAAACGGTACTTTACATCTTCCTGCGGGCTGTTATCTGCAATTCACTCTCCAAGAGTTGCTTTCCCGTCGCCCCGCCAACGCTCCGCTCCGCGAAACGGGCAATCTCTGCCTGCGGCTCACCACCCCGCATCGGGGAAAGAACCCTGCAAACTACAACTATCTGACACAAGAATCCATCCGTCTGTTTGAACAGCGGACACTGAACCTGCTCCAACTGGAACTTTTCGACCGGATGATGAAAGACAGAAGATTGTCGGGAGTGCCCTATATCGAAACCGTCCGATGTTTCATCGAAAGGTACAACATCAGCAGTATCAGCGAAGACGGATTGATGAAGGCCTTCTGGAGATGGAAAAGAAAAACGGCATGAAAGGAATTTAATACTTGAAACTCTTCAAGTATTCACCAGGCGAAAACACAGGAATATCCGATTGAGAAAAGTCCTTCACATTACGAGTGATAATCACATCGCATTCTGATTGCATAGCAGCATAATGCTGCATAGCATCCTCAATATCACGAAAGTGAGAGGTGGTAGCAAGACTTTTTCGCACCACACGCTCATCTATAGAAGCAATCTCTACAATAGAGGCAAACTGTCTCAATACGAGAGAAAGGTCTTCATAACTCAATTTCCTTTCAAGTAAATAAGCAGTAGTAGAGAAAGAGAGGGCTGCTACTACCGCTGTACATTTTCCCATATCGACCAATGAAAAAAGCCGCTTTGCATCTTCATAAAATGGCGCACGTCTGGCTAACAAATCCACCATTACATTCGTATCGATAAAGATTTTCTGTTTCATTGATATTTCTCCTCCAAATGCTTACGGTAGGCTTCCTTCTCATCAAAATCAGCAGGCAAATCGAGTTCCACCCCTAGTCGTTCTATAAATGGAGTTACTCTTATTATTTTTTTCTCCTCTTCCGGATGATTTACAAACTTTCGTATAAACGCCTCAACGACCTCACTCAAATTGACATTCTTCAAGCGTGCCTGACGTTCTGCCTCTCTCAATAAAACAGGGTCTATATGTAATGAATTGTTCATAATAACGTTTCTCCTTTCTTCATATTCATTTCATCATAAAGCAAATATAAGCAAAAACTTCGAATCTGATGACATCGAAACCCGAAAATTATCATTATTACACTTATCGAAGAATAACTTTACGCTATACCGACACCTTTTGTCTTCCTTTTTACCTGTCAAGGGAATTTTGATACAGACGCACAATCCACCCGTCAGATAAGTTACTATATATCAATGTTATACAATCATCAAAAAGGTGATATGACTTGTCCTTGTCCCCCCACTGCCGAACCCCTATCTTTGTATCGTTAACGTTAGCGAAGCAATAAGAGTTAAGAAACAAATGTATGAACTAAAAACAAAGAAAGGAAACCGATTATGGCAATCTTATTCAAAAAAATCACAAGGCCTGTCGACTTGACAGACAAGGATTCGGCAAAAAAGACTTATCCGCAAATCACGTATCAGTACAGCACCCCGAGTACTTTGGAAGAAATCGCCCAGGAGTTGGGTCAGACCTCGGGTGTAAGTGAAGGTGAAGCCTTCAGTGTATTAAAGGATTTCAGAACATTACTGAAAAAGAAGTTGATTGACGGACGTACCGTCAATATCAGCGGTCTGGGATACTTCTTCCTTGCCGCTCAAAGCAAAGGAACGGATACGGAAGAGAGTTTTACAGCTGCCGACATTACAGGGCTACGTATCTGCTTCCGCGCCAACAAGGATATTCGATTGAATATGGGAACAACCACACGCACCAACGGATTGAACCTGAAAGATGTAGACCGGATAAATAAGGCGAATGCCTCAGGAGAGGACAATAACCCGGACGACGGCAATCCGGATGATAACAATCCCGACGGTAACCCGGATGACGGAGAAGCACCGGATCCGGCAGAATAATACTCCTGTGTAATACATAAAAGTGCCTTCTGACCAGCCGACCACGAGGTAGGCGACAACACTCGGACGGCACTTTTATTTTATCTCCCTCTTTTATGGAAACAGAGAATATTATCACCCTAATCAGTGCCTTAGGAGGATGGGAAGCTATAAAATGGCTCATTCATTTCCTGACGCACCGCAAAACGGACGTACGCCGCGAAGAGGCTTCATTAGACGACCTGACTGCCGAAAACCACCGGAAACAGGTGGACTGGCTGGAAGAACGACTCGCCCAACGGGATACGACCATCGACTCCCTTCAGAATGAGCTGCGGAAAGAACAAGCCGACAAGCTGGAATGGATAAACCATTGCCATGAAACGGAGCTTACTCTCAAGGAACTGGAAATCAAACAGTGTGTGATTCACGGATGCGCACACCGCACTCCGGTTTCCGACTACTGATTTTTCTTTCATCCACTATTACCAACTTTCCCTAAAAACATTGAACGAATTTATGAGAACAATCGACTCTATCATTATCCACTGTTCCGCTACACCATGCGGAAAGGATTTCACCGCTGCGGACATAGACCGGTGGCATCGCCAACGGAGTTTCAACGGCATCGGTTATCATTTTGTCATCCGTCTGGACGGAACTATCGAAAGCGGACGTCCTATCGGAAAGCCGGGCGCACATTGCGTCGGCTGGAACAATCGAAGTATAGGAATTTGTTATATCGGTGGCCTGGACTGTTGCGGACACCCAGCCGACACACGCACTCCCGAACAAAAGGAAGCTATGAAGACACTTGTCAACCGGCTGCAACATGAATATCTCGGCATACGTACCATTCTCGGACATCGGGACACTTCGCCCGATCTGAACGGTGACGGACATATAGGACCTAATGAATTCATCAAGGCTTGTCCATGTTTTGATGTCCGTAGCTGGCTGCGCAGTGTTTCTTTAGCCACGTTATGCACAGGGATGTTTTTCCTCGCCACCTCCTGCGGGAGCCATAAAAGCAGTGTCCGGTCAAGCGAAAGAACGGAGTCACGCTTGTCTTTACAAACTAAGAACACAGAACAGCAGGAGCAAAAGAAAGAAGAATCACGAAAGGAGGATTCGGACTCTTCATCGTTCCGGCATAACAACTTTGAAGAGGATTATATACAGCAAACCACCGTTATCCGCAGAAAAAAACAATATATATCCTCTCTGAGCAGGAAGCATGACAGTTTGAATGCAGATACCGAGACCATCGATAGCCGGCAGACCGCGGAATATACGGCGGACAGTGAAGCCATACAGAGCCAAAGTAAAGCAGATAAACGGAGCAGAAAAGGGAACACACTATTATTACTTGCCGGAAGTGGAGCGGCAAGTGCGGTTCTCATTCTTTACTACCGAAATTACCGGAAAAAGAAAGCGAATACAGAAAATGGAGATATGCTGCAAGCGTAGTGAATTTCCACAGGAAAGGATAGCCGCAAAAAAGAGAGTTTCATAATGGACATTAAAACGCGGGTTAACGCAAATTGTCGCAAAGAAGGATAAAGATTTGCGATGATTGCGTTAATCCGCGTTTCTACTATAAGACAGGCGATTAATTATTTCTTCGCCAATTCATTGATTACATCCATTATCTTCTGTCCGATTTCTTCGGCAGCCTCCATAGTAGAAGCTTCGCTATATACACGGATAATCGGTTCTGTATTACTCTTGCGCAAATGTACCCATTTGTCCGCGAAGTCAATCTTCACACCGTCGATATCGTTGATTTCCTCGTTCTTATAGATTTCCTTCACTTTAGCGAGGATAGCGTCCACGTCAATTTCCGGAGTCAGGTCGACACGGTTCTTCGCAATGAAGTAAGGAGGATAAGTAGCGCGAAGTTCGCTAACCTTCTTTCCTTCGTGAGCCAGATGGCTAAGGAATAAAGCGATACCTACCAAAGCGTCACGGCCGTAATGGCTGGCAGGATAGATCACTCCACCATTTCCTTCACCACCGATAACGGCATTGGTCGCTTTCATCTTCGTTACAACGTTTACTTCGCCAACGGCAGAAGCATTGTATTCCATACCGTATTTACGGGTTACATCACGCAGGGCACGAGTAGAGCTCAAGTTGGATACCGTATTGCCCGGAGTATGCTTCAACACATAGTCGGCAACAGTAACCAATGTATATTCTTCACCGTACATCACACCGTTTTCGCAAATCATTGCCAGACGGTCAACGTCAGGGTCTACCACAAATGCCACATCCGCTTTTCCCCCTTTCATCAAGTTCATGATGTCTCCGAGATTCTTTTCAAGCGGCTCCGGGTTGTGCTGGAAGTTTCCGGTAGGTTCACAATATAGTTTCTCTACGTGTTTCACACCCAAACGTTCGAGAAGTTCGGGAAGAATGATACCGCCTACTGAGTTTACACAGTCAATAGCCACACGGAAATCAGCTTTCTTGATAGCTTCAACGTCTACCAGGTCAAGAGCCAATACGCTGTCGATATGTTTTTGATTGTAGGTAAGATCCTTGCGATAAGAGCCCAAGTGATCAACATCGGCATAGTCGAACTCTTCAGCTTCGGCGATACGAAGTACTTCATTGCCTTCCGCCGCATTCAGAAACTCACCATGTTCATTCAGTAACTTCAGTGCATTCCATTGTTTCGGATTATGAGAAGCTGTCAGGATGATACCGCCACAGGCACCTTCCATCGTTACAGCGAGTTCTGTAGTCGGAGTAGAAGCCAAGTCAATGTCTACTACATCCCAGCCCATTCCCATCAAGGTACCGACTACTACGTTTTTTACCATTTCACCGGAGATGCGGGCGTCACGTCCCACAACAATCTTGTTACTCTTTACCGTACAAGTCTTACGGATTAAAGTAGCATAAGCTGAGGTGAATTTCACGATGTCGAGCGGATTTAATCCTTCGCCCGCTCCTCCGCCGATAGTTCCGCGGATTCCAGAGATAGATTTGATTAGAGTCATAGGTTCTTTACTTAAAGATTTATTTAAATGTTAGTGTTTCTAGCTTCGTGCTTTACGGAACTCGGTGATATCATAGAAGTAAGGAGTTACGTACTGTTGAGCAGAAGTATGTCCCATCTTTGAAGGAACGATCAGACGCACGTGGGCATTGTCACGCAGGTAGGGCAATGCCAAAAGCCATCCTTGAGGTACGGCCGTACTGGCGTAATAGGACGACCAGACATAGTCCATTTCGATGAATGTACCGGCTGAATAAGTGTCTGTCTTCACATAACGGAATACGGCAGGATAGGCATACAGCTGTGAAGCGTCCATATACTCTTCCATAGGTATATTAAAAGCCGCAAGTTCGCGTGTAGCGATGTTGGTCTCCGCATAACGGGTACAAACGATGTTACCGTCTACGAACTTATCTTTTTCCTTGTCCGCGTCCGTATATTCTCCGCCATTATCCTCGCCACGGCCACGGTCTATAATCTGCATATATATTCCCTCGCTGGTGAAAGACACGAATTCATCGTATGCGTCCCCATTCGCTTTCGCTTTCGTCACCGTATCATTCTTTTCGAATTCCTCGACTGAAATCACATGAATCGCACTATCTTTGATGAACTGGCTTACCGCATTCTTCTCATCTTCCAGCATTTCCGCGTATGTCTTCGAATCATCGCACGCCTGGAACAGACTTCCGGCAGTCAGCAAAGAGAGAAATAAAAATACAAGTTTCTTCATTATCTGTTATTTAGCTATATTCCGCACAAATGTATCTCAAAATCATTAAAAGTTGAAAGGGCAATGTTGAAAGTTCGTATCTTTTAACCTTTCCATATCCACTTTTAACCTTCCGCCTTTAGCTTTTGGCTGTTAATAGAGGCTTATATTTCTCAAGCGCTTTCTCGAAAACAGCTTTTGCCTCTTCCATCGTTCCGAAAAATTCACCTCCGGATGCGTTCAAGTGACCGCCACCGTTAAAGAATTCGGCAGCCAACTGATTGCACGGAAAAGTCCCGACCGAACGGAGGGAGATTTTAATCATCGGTTTCTCTGTATCTTCCCGCAAAAAGCAGGAAAAGCGAACGTTCTTAATGCTGAGAGGGATATTGACAAAGCCTTCACTATCTCCTTTTATATAGTGGAACTTGCTTTGTTCGGCTTTTGTCAGTGTAATTAATGCCGAGTTGCAATCCGAATAGACGGTCATGTTCGACAAGACATATCCCATCAGCCGCAAACGGCTCTCGGAATAGGTGTTGTACACCTTACGGTAGATATCGTCTTTATCAATGCCTTTGGAAAGGAGTTCGCTGATAATGAAGTAGATCTCCCGATTGTTGGAATTATAGGTAAAACCACCCGTATCGGTCATCATGCCCGTATAGATACACTCGGCACCTTCTTTAGAAATCTCGTCGAAATAGCCCATCCGGCAAATAAGGCGGAACACCAGTTCGGAGGTAGAGGAAATCTTCGGGTAGGACATCGTTATCTTACAGAAGTCTTCGGGAAACAGATGATGGTCTATCAGTATCTTACGCGCAGGAGAAGCAGCTACGGCATCCGCCATATCTTCGATGCGTTTCAGCGCGTTGAAGTCCAGGCAACAGATGACATCGGCCTCAGCAAGCAGTTTATCCGCAAACTCTTTATAGCGGTCATACAAAAGAATGTCCTTACTGCCCGGCATCCACTTGAGGAAATCGGGAAACGCGTTAGGCACAATCACGTTCACTGTCTTTTCCTGAGAATCCAAGAAATGATATAATCCCAGTGATGAACCGATTGCATCACCGTCAGGAGATACATGAGATACTATTACTATTTTGTCAGCTCGCTCAAACCATTTAGTGAAATGGTCTATTTTAGCTTGTTCTATTACTTTCGTCAACATACTTTTTTTCTTTATCAAGGTGCAAATGTACGATAATTCTTTGTACTTAGAGCAAAAAGCGGACAGAACCTTCTTCCGATAAGGAGATAAAATGTAAACCGTATTCCTTGCATTCCTCCTTAAAACGGTCTCTACGATACTCTGAGAGGGAGGCATCGAAGATGATACAACCGGGAAGAAAGAATTTGGTAAGTTCTTTCAATCGGCCGTCATAGCCTTTGCATAAGTAAAGATAATCAATATATAACGTGGGAGTTGTCGATTTGTTCCGCAACGTCTGCCAATGATTATCGTTTACAATACAGATATTACATCCATGAAATGATACAAGTTGCCGTTGTCGGGAAAATACGTCAGTCCGACAGTTGGAGGTGATTTCCGTCGGCGGTAAAAGATGCCGGCGTTTCCAATAGTTGGCTGCCACACGTTCCAATGCTTTTTTGTTCGGTAACGTATCCGCATAACTTATCCAGGAATCTCCACTGCTTTCTATGCAATGAACCGCCGGACAACCCCGTACATTATAAAAGGCCAAACCTCTCTGCGGACGGTCTATCCAAACCATCGTAACATGATAAATACTTAATAAAAGAACGGAAAGAAGACAGAATAACAGGTTTCTAAGCCGCCTATGCAAACAGTAACAGGCTGCTCCGAACAGGAAAACATAGATACCGCAAACTTCCAATTGATAAAGCCAGATTCCATCGACAGACGAGCAAGGAAGTTGCTCCACCCATCTCACAAAGAGGTTCAATCCCTCCAACAGTTTTCTGACACCTACCGCTACCCATATCTGAAGCCAAGAAAAAGGAGTCAGAAGAAGCATGAAAATAGCGGCATACAGGATAATAGTAATCAAAGGAATGACCAGCAGATTCGTCAAAAGAAAGTGTACGGAGAATCGGGAGAAGTAAAACATGACAAGCGGAGCAGTTCCTATCTGTGCGGCAATAGATACGCTCATCAATCCCCAGACGGACTTCCCCACTCTGTTTCTTACAGTAAACAGGCGATAAACCGGCCTTTGGATCAATAAAATGGAGGCAACCGCAAGGAAGGAAAGCTGAAAGCCGACATCAAACAGTCCTGCCGGATCACAAAGCAGCATAAACCATGCCGTCGCAGCTAATGTATTCAAGGAGAATGGTTGACGGCCGAATATATCTGCCAATGCCAGGATGGAGAACATGGTGACCGAACGGACTACTGAGGGAGAAAGTCCCGTAAAAAAGGCGAAAGCCCATAATAAGACTAAAAGAGACACGGAACGAACACATCTGCCGGTCCGTCCTTTTCGGGCAACAGGTCGTAGAATAAAGAAAAGAAAAGCATACAGAAGCCCGATGTGTAACCCGGATAGAGCTAGAATATGACTCGCGCCGGCTATCGAATAGCTTTCGCGAACAGATTCGCTTAATTCAGTCTTATCACCAATGGTCAAAGCAGACAGCACGGCCAGTTCATCTCCGGTAAAGCCTAATTGACGGTAAAGAGCTATTACTTTCTCACGGTAAGAATCGGCCAGACACCGAAGACGCAAATGAATCACTCCGTTTGTCTGCACAGAACGCAGTGTTATCCATTTTCCGGCAGCGACATAGCCCGTCCCACTAATACCTCTTCGCATCAAGTAGCGGGCATAATCAAATTCATCGAAGTTCTTCTGATTAGCAGGTGGGGAAATGCGTGTAGAAACCAACAATTCATCCCCGTTCTTCAAGCAGGCGGCAGCTGAATCCTGTTTCAGATAGAGTATCGCTTTTCGCTCTACCGGATGACTACCGATAGAATCATAATATTCTTTCACAAGTACCCTGCAGAGAGATGTACGCTCCCTTGGTTGTGGAGTATCCGTTATCAGAGCCCGATAAATTACGTCATCGTCAGGAAAGGTATATTGTGTTTGTCGCAGCTGCCAAGTTATTCCCGTCCATCCGCCCGCGAAACACAGGACTGTCAGGACTGCTCCGAAACACCAACGCTGCGAATAATGCTCACAGAAATGAAAGAGAAAAGCCAAGATTAACAGGAAGATGGAAGCCGATACTCCCCAAAGAACATCCATCGAACAGTCAAAAAAGCGTTCTCCACAAAAAACGCCTGCTATCCAAGGGATAACCAGGCGCATATAAGGATATTGGTGGATGCAATAATTACAAGTCATGTAATTGATGAATCATCGCCTCCGGATCCGGTGCTGCAAAGACAGCATTACCGGCCACCAACGCATCGGCTCCCGCCTCAACCAGTCGGGCTCCTGTTTCCAAATTTACACCACCGTCTACTTCAATCAGCGCTTTCGATCCTGTCCGTTCAATCAGGGCACGCAGCTCACGGACTTTCTCAACCGAATGTTCGATAAACTTCTGTCCGCCGAATCCCGGATTCACGCTCATGACAAGCACCATATACACATCCCGGATAATATCTTGCAGCAGAGCTACCGGAGTAGCAGGATTAATGGTTACGGCAGGCTGCATCCCCGCTTCCCTGATTTGCTGTATCACCCGATGCAAATGCGGACAAGCCTCATAATGCACATTCATCGTATGAGCGCCCAACGCCTTTACTTCAGGGATGAATTTTTCCGGATTAACAATCATCAGATGCACGTCCAACGGCTTCTTACTCAACTTCGCTACATACTTCAATACCGGAAAGCCGAATGAAATGTTCGGGACAAAAACCCCGTCCATTATATCAATATGTACCCACTCCGCTTCACTGCGGTTTATCATTTCAATATCTTTCGCCAAATGTCCGAAATCGGCAGAAAGAATGGAAGGAGCAATAATCGGTTTCATAATTCTTCTATATTTAAGGTTTATCACTTCATCTTACAGCCGTCCGCCAAACGGTATCCACGAAGCAACTCATCTGTTTTCAAACGTTTCTTGCCGGGAAGCTGCAAGGAAAGAATGGATACAAACCCATCCGGCACGGCAACCTTTATATATTTCTTGCCATCCGTCACAACCGTTCCCGCAGAGAGCTGATGCGATTCGTACATCTTTTCAGTCTCGAAGATTTTCACCACTACCGTTTCATTTTCAGAAGCGACCAGTTCACTCCAGGCAGCGGGATAAGGCGATAATCCACGAATAAAGTCGTACACCTTCTTCACCGGTTGATTCCAATCAATCCGGCAAGTATCCTTGAATATCTTCGGAGCCGGACGGAGTTCACCGACAACCGCCATTTCTTCTTGAGGAATCGGTTTTACCGTTCCATTCAATATAGCGTCTACCGTTTCAAGAACCAGTTTCCCTCCCAACATCATCAATTTGTCATGTACCACTTCCACATTATCTGTATCCGCAATAGGCACACGTACCTGCTGAATAACCTCTCCCGTATCAATCTCATGTTTCAGGAAAAACGTAGTGATTCCTGTCTCCGTGTCACCATTGATCACCGCCCAATTGATAGGAGCTGCTCCACGATATTGAGGAAGCAGAGAAGCATGAAGGTTAAACGTACCTAGTCGCGGCATATTCCAGACCACCTCCGGCAACATCCGGAAAGCAACCACAATCTGCAAGTCGGCTTTCCATTCGCGCAAGGCCTCCACAAAAGCCTCATCTTTCAACTTCTCGGGCTGAAGCAACGGTAAGTTCCGCTCCAACGCATATTGCTTGACCGGAGAATACTGTATTTTATGTCCGCGTCCGGCAGGCTTGTCGGGCATTGTGATCACACCCACTACATTATAACCGCCTTCCACCAACTGACGCAAGGCCTCCACCGCAAAATCGGGAGTGCCCATATATACTATTCTTAAGTCTTCTTTCTTCATAATCCAACTATGTTATCATTAACTTAAACGCAAAGTCTAGTCTTCCGAGAAATGTACCAGCACCTGCCGATATGAGTTAAATATCTTCGATTTAGAGACAAAGCCCTCATAGCGTCCCTCCTCGTCCACCACCGGAAGATTCCAGGCTTTCGTATCGTCAAACGTCTGCATTACCTGTTCCATTCCGTCCGTATCGAATATCTTGGCAGGAGCGGATGTCATCAATTTGTTAACAGTGAAACGATGATAAAGTTCTTGCCGGAACATGATGTTACGGATGTCATCGAGCAGGACAATACCCAACAGTTCGCCCGTTTTTTTATCCGTCACCGGGAATACATTCCGATGGGAAGCGGCAATCGCTTTCACCAGTTCACCCAAATCCATCTCCGGATGTACAACTACAAAATCCTTCTCCACCACATTCTCCATCTTCATCAATGTCAACACAGCCTTGTCTTTGTGATGCGTAATCAGCTGCCCCTTCTTTGCCAGACGCATGGAATATATACTATGAGGCTCAAATGCGATAATCGTCAGGTATGAGCTAACGGATACAATCATCAGCGGAAGAAACAAATCGTATCCCCCCGTCAGCTCGGCTATCAGGAATACTCCCGTCAGAGGAGCGTGCATAACACCGCTCATGACTCCCGCCATTCCCATCAAAGCAAAATTCTTCTCCGGCAAATAGGCGGAGAAAGTAAAGTCATTACTGAAATGAGAAAAGACGAATCCGGCGATGCACCCCAAATAAAGCGAAGGGGCAAAAATACCACCGCAACCGCCGCCACCATTCGTCGCGCTAGAGGCAAATACTTTCAACAGAATGATCAACATCAGATAGACCAACAGCAGATTGCCATAACCATAAAACATGGAGTTGTTCATCACCGTATCCCATTCGGCTGTGGAAGTTCCGTTCAGCAACAGCTCAATCGTATCGTATCCTTCACCGTAGAGAGGCGGGAAAAGGAAAATCAACACACTCAACATCACACCGCCGAAAGCAAGTTTCTTATAGGGATTATTGAGCTTGCCGAACACGCCCTCCACCGAATTCATGGCACGTGTGAAATAAAGCGAAACCAAACCACAAAAGATACCCAGCAGAATGACATAAGGAATACGTTCCAATTCGAACGCCTGATCGAGGTGGAATTTAAACATAGCCTCCGTACCGGTAGTAATATAGGAAACGGTAGCTGCCGTGACCGCAGAAATCAGCAACGGAAGCAGGGACGACATGGTAAGGTCAATCATCAGAACTTCCAATGTAAATACCAATCCCGCAATCGGTGCTTTAAAGATACCGGCAACCGCACCCGCCGCACCACAACCTACGAGCAACATCAACGTACGGTGCTCCATCTTGAACACACTTCCCAGATTGGAGCCAATGGCGGAACCTGTCAAGACGATAGGCGCCTCCGCCCCAACCGACCCACCAAAACCGATGGTTATCGCACTGGCAATGGTAGACGACCAGATATTATGTCGTTTGATGCGTCCCTGTCGGCGGGAAATAGCATACAGAATCTTTGTGACTCCATGACTGATATCGTCTTTAACAATGTTGCGTACAAACCAGCCTGCCAGGAAAATTCCGACTACCGGATATACCAGATACAAATAGTTAGCTTGGGTCGCGTTGAAATTATCGGTCAGGAAATTCTGTATCTGATGGATAAAGAATTTCAATATTAATGCGGCAAACGCTGTAAAGATACCGACCAGAAAACTTAATATAAGGATAAACTGCTTTTCCTTTATATTCGCTTCCCGCCACTTGATACAACGCTGTAATAAACTCAGTTTTTCTTCTTTCATTTATTCGCGAATTATCTTAATCACTCCACCTTTGTCCAACTTAATAATGCTTGAGGGTTTCGGCCGACTCACATCCTCTTGACGGAAACCGACGATATAGTCCACCGCCGACTTGATTTCATCGCTGATCTCACTAAAATTCGCAGCTCCGGGCTGACCGCTCACATTGGCCGATGTGGAGACAATCGCTTTGCGGAATTGCTGGCAGAGCCTTCGGGAAAATTCTTCGTTTGTAACACGGATTCCCACACTGCCGTCTTCCGCCAACAGGTTCGTCGCTAAATTGCGCGCACCGGAATATATAATCGTCAACGGCTTGTCGGCAACTTCAATCAAGTCCCACGCTACAGCCGGTACATCCTGTACATAAAAATCCACCTTCACAGGACTGTCCACCAACACCAGCATAGCCTTGCTATCAGCACGTTTCTTAATCTCATACACACGGCGTACAGCCTCTTCATTAGTAGCGTCGCAGCCTATTCCCCATACGGTATCGGTAGGATAAAGAATCACTCCTCCTTCATTCATCACCTGACAGGCTTTTTTAATATCTTCTATCATTTCTTGATTAATTTCTGTTGAGAATAACACGCAAAAGTAGTACTTTTGCGCCGAATTCAAAAAGATTAAGTGAAAACAATGGAAGAAATCGTATTTCACCACACTCTGCCTATCCAGTTGCGCTTCAATGACGTAGACAAATTCGGGCACGTCAACAATACTGTTTATTTCTCTTTTTATGATTTGGGAAAGACTGAATACTTCGCTTCAGTATGTCCGGGAGTCGATTGGGAAAAGATGGGAATTGTCGTCGTTCACATCGAAGCGGACTTCGTCAAACAAATCTTCGCCTCAGACCACATCGCTGTGCAAACGGCTGTCTCCCAAATAGGTACGAAAAGCTTTCATCTCATCCAACGGGTCATTGACACCACAACGAATGAAATAAAATGTATCTGCAAGTCCGTCATGGTGACTTTCGACCTCGAAAAGCATGAATCCATCCCCTTGACAAAAGAGTGGATAGAGGCGATATGCAAGTATGAGGGACGGGATTTGCGAAAATGAGCCCAAGCATTACAAAGGCAAACATCTGTTGATAATACTATCAAAATTACTGCCCCCCTATTGCTTTTCACCAATTAATTTTGTATCTTTAGGACTCACGTCCGTTTGAAAATAGGTAGTCACCTTATAGAATGACATTTGTCACTTTATAAGGTGACTATTGTCATTCTACAAAGTGACCATTGTCCCCTTGTAAGGTGACGACTACCCGGCTACATAAAACCCCACTCTTTTTCGCACAGCAAGACCTTATTCTTCCCACTGCTTGAGGTTAAACAGCTGCCTCAAGATATTCGCCATATCCGTGTTATCTCTTCTGCCCGAATACAAATGAGCCTGTTTCCCTACAACATACAGAGGCACCGGAGCACCTGTATGAGATTTGGTAGTCCACCCAATAGAGGCTTTTTTATCTAGCAAGGCGACCGCAGCCACCGCCAAAGGCTCATCTTTAGCATAGAGGCTCACTATATCTTTTGATTTCTTCTTCAAGAAAGACTGCTCATAGCATATCAACAGCTCCAACTCTTCATGCGGGGTAATCGTAATCTGTTCCCAAAAGCCCAGCTTCTTCTTCAGAAAAGATTTCATCTCTCCCCAGGAAGGAACGGCTTTGGCAGTTTTCATTTTCCGCATAGCATTGGTCAAAGCTTCTTGCGAACACTGCTGGTATTTCAGCAATTCGATATTCAGGTTTGTATCAGAATTACCCAATCCCAAACCTCCGGTTTCGTGGTCGGCAGTTACAAGAATCAAGGTCTCATCAGGATGTTTCTTGTAGAATTCATAAGCCAGACGGATACATTGGTCAAAGTCGACAGTTTCCGTAACAACCGTAGCCGCATCATGGGCATGAGCCGCCCAATCTATCTTGCCACCCTCTACCATCATAAAGAAACCTTTCTTCGCGGTTTCCGCAAAGTTGTCCAAACAGGCTTTTGTCAAATCCGGCAGACCCAAGTCTTTTTCAGACCGATCCAATGCATATTTCAAGCTTCCGCTAACCGTATCTGTAGGAAACAGGAGCACTTTGTCTTTCACATGACTACGATTATAAGCGTCCATCCCCCGATACATAGTGTATCCTTTTTGATGAAACAAATCATAAAGACAAGGAGCTGACGCATTACGCTTGCTTCGAGGTTGAAGCAACCCTGCCCCTCCGAAGAAGTCGAAACCGGAGTTTGCCGCATCCACTCCTATTTCATAATACATCGAACGGTCCGGTTGAGAAGCATAAAAGCCACCGGGAGTAGCATGATCAATGGATGCGGAAGTGATGATCCCTATTTTATAGCCTTTACCTTTCAGTTGACGTGCAAGAGACTTCAAGCCATGTTGTTTCTTTGCATCCATTCCTATTACATAGTTAGTCGTCTTTTCTCCCGTCGCCAAAGCTGTGGCAGCTGCCGAAGAGCAAGTTATCAAGTGAGAGGCCGACCGTGTGCACACTTGTGTCATCACGGGAAAAGTAGGGAACAGTAGCGAACGCTCACCGGTATCTGTACCGACTTTCTCCGCATATATCTGCGAAGCTTCCACATGATTGAACCCCATCCCGTCACCGATAAATAAAAATATGTATTTCGGAGCCTGCGTTCCGTGTGCCAATGTAGCGCAGACTAGCAGTAGTCCGAACAAAACAGACCTCATAGGTCTTGTCATTCTATCTTTCATTTTATATCTATATTAAAAAAGGTTAGTCATAAATATGTTAGTCATGAATATAAAGGATATTAGGTACCGTACGTTCTCCACGATGGTCGAAACGCTTATTGTCGCAGGGGTAGTTAACAATCCCATTGTCCGGTGCACCGGACAGCCAAAGAGTAGTAGAACCTCCTCCATCAAGATTGATCGCATCTTTGCCTCCCAGGATTCGGATCAGATGCGCCAATTCCGGGATACTTACCCCTCCGGCATATTTCGGAAAACGTCCGTCCACGGTTATGAATAGTATCTTTCCGTCTTTGGTAAGGGCTACCGCACTGCGGGGATGTTTAGTCCGGATAAAGTCTTTCTCACATAAACTCCAATCGTAATAGCGACCGTCTTTCAACATCAACGGCCCGGAAGCCAATACGATACCTTTTTTCCCTTTATATTGCTTTTCTATCTGTCTATTCCAAGAGATTATCTTCATTTTTCCCTTGCGGATACTAACAGCTCCGGTGACACGTCTCGCAAACTCACCCAAAGTAGTGGTATCCACTACCTGGCGGTCTACTTTAAGGAAACAGACCGAGTTTCCTCGCTTCATATCAAAGTAAGAACCGTTTATAGCTGCGATAGCGCCCTGTTCCGAAGCCATTCTACTTGTTTCTCTCATCTTATCCGAGACGGTTACACCGACTTTCAATCCTGCACCGGGATCAATTTCTATCAGGCTGATAGATTGGGGGACCTGATATAATTGAGGAATGGAAACATACTTATGGATAATCCCTTTTTGGGGACTTTCTATCTTCCATTGCGCAGATACGATTGCCAGCGAATCCGATACAGTTTGCCCTTTCACTATTCCCAAAGAGCATACAGCCAAGATAATGCCGAGTAACAAGCTTCTTTTCATCATAAACAGATTAATAAATGTGTTAATTATAATAAATCAATTAAGTTATTTTATTCAGTGAGGTTATTACCTTTCAATAAACGAATCTGTTTTTCATTCGCTACTGTCTGATATCTCGGAATAGTCATGATATCAGCCGGAATCTTGCCTGTCAACTGATTGTCATTTACCCAAAATAATCCTGCAGAACCATTATTCGCTATTGATACTCCATAACCATACGGTATACTTCCGCTAAAACCATTCGAATATACCATAAATTCCTTCAAATTCTTCCAGGTAGTCGGATTATTGTTGTTATCCAACGGAATAACAGGAAGTGATCCTTCCAGTTGGTTGCAATATAATTTAATCGTTACCAATCCTGGAATATCAATGAGCATTCCGATACCACCGGTCAGATTGTTTTTATATTCATCCGGAGTTTTATCGGGGGTATTAGAGAAATTCACCTCTGTCAGTAATTTGCAATTGGATATAGACTCCGGAATTTTTCCACTAAGTGCAGATTCTCTTACCCATAAAGCAGTCAAGTTTGTCAACAGCCCTATTTCTTCCGGAATAAAGCTAATCTTCTGACGTGTCAACTTCAGTGTTTTAAGTTCAGACAAATAGCACAGCGGAGTCATATCTCCCTCTATATTATTATCAGCAGAGAAAAGAATACCCGTCACTCTACCATTTGTGACTGTAACACCCGGCCAATGAGTCGCATTCGTTTCCAAAGGAGCGTCAAAGTTCCACTTCTTCACCCAATTATCTCCGTTCGCCCCCTCATAGAACATCCTCAAATAATCAATATCTTCCAACGGTTTCTTGTCCTGAGTAATGGTCAGCATATCAGTTACCCCGTTCGAGCCCTTCAAATACAGATAAGCGGTGCGGCCATCTTCCACATCTTTATAAGGATCGATTTTAAGTTTCAGTTCCGAGTCGTTCACAACACCGGGAGTGATCGGCTCACCATCGGTTATGTGTATCCAATCGCAGCCTTCTGACAATTCATACGTATAAGCAACCATCGTAGCAAAAGGAATCACTTCTTCTTCGCTCCCCTTAGCTCCCACTTTCAACGTACGCTTCTTCAAGGCAATGCCAATACCTTCCTGCACCACCTTCAACTTTGTTTCAGCACCTTCCACGATCCAAGCGAATATTTCGGCTTCACGAGAGGCCACATCCGTATTTTTGGTCACCGACATTTTGAAGCTTCCGGATTTCAGTCCATTAGAGGTCAGCAAGTCAATCCACGCAGCAGAAGTCTTCACCCTCCAAGGGAGATTCGATTCGATATCCACTGTATATTCCTTTTCATCCAAAGGCAAATTCAATGCCTCATCCACAAATTTCAAGTCCGGTTCCGGCAGAGTCATACCCGTATCATCCGTGAAATCCTGACAACCCGACAAACCTATCAGCAAAGACAAAAGCCCGATTCTTCCGATACAGCTTTGTCCGCACAGAGATAGTATTCTATTTAGTATCATATATTCAGCTATTTAATAATCAGACAATCAATTATCAGTCACAACCAGCAGTCCGTTTGCCACTTCCCTTTCTACTCCGCCATTATCATAAGGCCAGTTGCGTATGGCAAAACGCCCGTCCTCAAATCCGGCAATCTTACGGATGATAAAAGTAGAAGAACCTCCTCCGTCGAGATTGATAGCGTTCTTTGCTCCTAACGCTTTCATCACCGCACCCATCTCTGCATATCTCATTCCGTTGGAGTACCAGAAGTTACGCCCGTCGGCAACGAGGATATAGACCACATTATCATCCGTCACTCCGATAGCGGTTCTCGGTTCCAATGCGGTTACCGTCTGAGGAAGCACATTCCCGTTTGTCATCAAACGCACACGTCCTCCCACAGCTTCCTGAATATCCTCTTTGTACGAATCATATTCATCATACGAACCGATGATCGCTTTCTTGTTTTTCGTAATGGCGAAGAAAGTACATACATTATCAGTCATCGTACCTTTCAAACAAGTACCATTCCGGTAGTAGATTCCTTGCGGTGTTCCATCCTTTGCAAAGAAATCACCGTTCACGGCAGCCAGTACCCTGCTACCGGGCTTATCGTATGCCAAAGCCTGCAATGTCATCTGCTGCTTGGTCTTCAATTTGCCCTCCTCATTGGGAGAAGACGCCTTCATCGTCAGATGTGCCTCTTTCAGGTCTACCTCCAATACAAACATTTTCACTGCCAGCCCTGTGGCAGAAAGGATTTTCATCTCAAGTGCCTGTACGCCGGGAGCCAGCGTGTAAGTGGAGTCCGAGAAATACTGTCCGACGTATCCATCACTTCCGGCAATTATTTTCTGTCCCAGTTCCGTCTTCGCACCCTCCGTTGAGAATACGGTCAGATCTTCATCATTGTTGCAAGCCGTCCACAAGAGACAACCCAAAAGCAGAAGAGCGGAATCATATATCAGTTTTTTCATCATTTTATCTCTTTAAAGTAAGTATAAACAATAGGTATCAATATCCGGGATTCGGTTCCAGATTCGGATTGGAAATCATTTCTTTTCCCGGAATAGGCAACACGTGCTGATAATCTTTCAGTCCGAGTGTCGTTTTCGCCGTATTCGTACGTATGAGGTCATAGTACCTGAAACCCTCCGCCAACAGTTCCTTCCGACGTTCGTCCAGCACACATTGCAGGAATTCGTCCTTGTCTTTCGGATCCACACTTTCCAGCCCGCGTTCTTTCCGCAAGTCATTCAAGCGTCCCAGTCCTTTCGGGAATCCTTGCGCTTCCGCACTGATGAGGTACATTTCCGCCAAACGGCTCATCACTACCGGATCGGTCCCGGTCTGCCCGCTCGGATACTTGTTGATACAAGGTTCGGATCCCACATTGATAATGGAAACTTCCTTACGTTTGTCCTTATCATCATACATATTCATCACCTCATTGGTAGGCCGATAGACATAACTGCCGTGATTGGGATGCGCATAGGTATAGAACAAGGTAGAGATAGTGATATTCGATTCTTCCGCCAAACACTGGAAAGAGAAGATGACCTCCGTATTGGACTTTCCACGAAATATCTTATCAAAACTGTCCAGCTTGTATTTGCCGTCTGTTATCAGCCCCTCCGCCAGAGTAGCCGCCTCCGTCAAGTTTCCACGTTCCAACATCACACGGGCTTTCAATGCCAAAGCTGCATCACGGGACACATAATAATAGCTGGACGATGTGCCGAGAAAAGCAAGTGCCGTCTGCAGTTCTTCTTCGATAAAGCTCCATACCGCCTCTTCCGAATCGCGGAAAGGTTTTTCCATTGTATTCACTTTCTGAATAGGGACACCGCCCCAACGAGTCACCAGTGCGTGATAGATGTATGCCCTGAAATAATGCGCTTCACCGATAATCAGATTCCGCAGTTCCGATTCTGGAAGAGATTCGACGATAGAAAGTACATTATTCACTTGATAAAGGGCATTATAATACCCGTTCCAACTACTGGAGACGATTGAATTCAATGAAGAAAGCACTGAATTGATCAAGTCCTTCGCATTTCCGGTGCTTTGCGTCAAGTCACCACCCAATATATCAAAAGTGATGTAAGATTCTCTCGTCGGAGAGTTCTGTACCTTATTGTACATTCCCATACGCAAAGCGGAGAGATCTTGGGGAGTCACACTTCCCGGTGATACTGCGGAATGAGACTCAATATCCAACATACCGCTACACGAAGTCAGCAACAGGCAACCGATAAATATATATATAATCTTTTTCATCATTGTGAGCATTTATGATTAGAAACTAAGGTTTATTCCGAAATTGACCGAACGGGAAGGCGGCACTCCGTAGAGATCGACTCCGAAGTACTGCGGGTCCATATTTTTACTCACTTCAGGATCCCAACCGGAGTATTTGGAAAACAACAGCAGGTTATCTCCCTGAACATACAGGCGAAGTCCCTTCATCCGGATCTTCTGCAACATCACTTGCGGGAAGGTGTAACTGAATGTCAACGAACGCAGGCGGATAAAAGAGCCGTCCTCCAGAAAACGGGTGGAGTTCTTGCTATTATGTCCACAAAGCGTATTAACCGCACGGGGATATTTGTTCGAGCTTCCCGGAGCAGTCCAGCGGTTCTTTGCCGCATCCTCCGTAATGGCCATACGATATCCCGGACGGGTAGCCGTCACCGCCCATTCGGCATATACATCGTTGCCATACATGTAGGTGAAGAACACGTCCAGTTGGAAACCTTTATATTTGAAAGTATTGTTCCATCCGCCAAAGAAATCCGGATTGGAAGAACCCACCAACTGGCGGTCCGAGTCATTGATAATACCGTTATTATCCACATCATGGTATTTCACGTCACCGGCACGTACTCCCAAGTCGTACAACGGCTGCGGCACTTCGCCGTCATACTGGTAAATGCCGTCCATCTTAAACAGATAGAACGCTCCGAGTTCCTCACCCACCTTCAAGGCACGGTTAGCACCAATCGGGAGCAGGTCGTCTCCCAACAATTTAGTCAGTTTGTTCTTATTGTGGGAAATATTGAAAGAAGAAGTCCAATTCACTTTTCCCAGATTCATGTGCCCGTTGATAGAAAATTCCACGCCATAATTGCGCATCGAGCCGATATTACTCGTGACACTAGTGAAACCACTTGTTCCGTGCAGAGGCATCGAATACAGCAGATTGTTCGTATTCTTCAGATAAACGTCCGCAATCATATTCAACTTTCCGTTCCAAAAACCAAGATCGAAACCAAAGTCGTATTGGTCGGCAGTCTCCCATGTCAGTGTGTTATTTCCCATACTGGTGACAGCCATACCGCTATTATTTCCGTAGTTGATACCTCCGGACATCAGCGGCTGCCATGCATAATTGCCGATACCATCCTGATTACCTGTCTTACCGTAACTCAAACGGAACTTCAAGTCTGTCCGGTCAAACTTCCAGAAAGGTTCTTTTGAAACATTCCATCCTAAGGAAACGGAAGGGAAGTATCCATAACGGTCCGAAGGAGCAAAACGGGAAGAACCATCCGTACGCATCGTCATATTCAGGATGTAACGGTCCAAATAAGAGAGATTGACACGTCCGAAGTAGGATTCCATAGCAAACTCCGACAAACCGCCCGAAGCGTCATAAATCTCGGAAGCGGTGCCCACCGTATCAAACACCGGAGAAGGGAATCCGCGACCATCGATGGAGGAAGTACGCGTGGACATCTTCTGAAACGAATGTCCCAACATCAAGCCGGCTTCAAAATCACCGAACTTATCATTATAATTGAAGATATTCTCTATCAATATGTTCTTCACCAGCCGATTGTACTCGACGATACGTCCGCCACCGGCTCCATACGGGTGGTTCTCATTATAATAAACATAGTCATACGTATATCCGATATCGGTGCTGACGGAGTTTTTCAAGCTGAACTTCTTATATTTCAGGTCAGCGTTGAATGTGCCAAGATAACGGTATGTGTCAATATAGGACACTTCCTCGTTCAATATCTGAAGCGGATTGTGACGCGTCAACTCATCGGTTCCTCCCAAATAATAGTCACCATTCGGCTTGTACGGACGGTCGAAAGGACGCTGCTCCACAGCACGGGCCACGATAGTAGAACCGATATTGGCACCCGGCACCCGGTTGTTTTTCAGATAATTGCCACTAACGTTGGCGCCGACCTCCAACCATGAAGTCATTTCATGACTGATTTTCGCCTTCAAGTTGATTTTGGTTATATCGTTTGTTTTGATGATACCTTCCTGATAATTGTAGTTCGCCCCGACATAAAACTTCGTTTTCTTACTGCCACCGGAGAAAGACAAGTCTACATTATAAGAATGTCCTACCTGAGTAATCAGATCCAGCCAGTCCGTATCCGGCATTCCCTGAAAAGGATTTGAGATAGGAACGACATAACCGGAAGTCCCTACGGTATATCCGTTCTGACGATTGTAACGCTCCACTCCGTCATTATAGGTCTCTACGTATAAATCGGAATCCGCATATTTGATCCGTCCTTTATTGGCAAATTTAGAGATGCCCGTACTGACATTCAAGCGGATGTCCGAACGGCCTTCCTTGCCGGATTTGGTCGTTATCACAACTACACCGTTGGTAGCCCGCGATCCGTAGATAGCAGCAGAAGCCGCATCTTTCAGAACTTCGATGGATTCGATATCCGTCAGATTCAACACTGCCATCGAACTTAGATTCTCTCCCATATTAAATAGAGAAGCGTTGCTGTTGAGAATAGGTATTCCGTCCACTACGTAAAGCGGCTCATTGCTGGCGCTCAATGAAGCGGCTCCACGAATACTCATCCGTTCGGAACTTCCCAAGTTGCCGGAACCTGTCGATACCGTGACACCCGCTACGCGTCCTTGCAACAGTTCGCTCGGACTGAGCACCGGACGCATATTCGAGTCTGTCGGTTTGAAGGAACTGATAGCATTGGTAACCAATGCTTTGCGTTGCGTTCCGTAACCAACCACAACGACTTCATTCAATGCCTTTGAATCTTCACTCAACGTGACATTGATGTTCTGCTGCGCTTTCACCGGATATTCCATACTCTTGTATCCTAAAAAAGAAAAGACCAATGTAGCATGCTCGGGCACTTCAAGGCTATATTTACCGTTTATATCGGTAATAGTACCTATCGTAGTACCCTTCACGGTCACATTACATCCCACAACTACCTCCCCGGAAGCTTCCTTCACAAGCCCGGTTACTCTTTTCTTGTGTTGCGTGGGAGTCAGTCCCTCCGCTTGCTTCTTGGTAAGAATGATGTGCTTTCCTTCCATCGTGTAGGAGAACTCCGTACCTTTCAACGCATCCATCAACAGACTTGCCACCGTCCCGTTCGGAGTGGAAATAGCCACTTTGCGTTTCAGACTAACCTCACGTTCGTTGTAAATAAACAAATAGTCCGTTTGCTTTTCAATCTGTCTGATGATTTCAGCCAGTGTTGCGGTTCCTTTATTCATTCTAACCTTCTGATTCTGCGAATAACTATCCACGGAATACGCTTCAAAAATGATGAATAACAGGAAAAAGACAGTCAACCTCATAATTCTTAAAATTTGAGTACAGTGTGTTTTTCTATGGGCAATACGCCCACACCAAAGATTATTTTTCATATCTTTGCTTCGAGTTATTAAGTTAATACATAAAGATTTGTAACAGGTGCGAGTCTTTCTTATTGACTTCTCACATATCGGTAAGTGTTGCAGCACTTACCGATATTTCTGTTCTGGACGGGCCGGTTCTCTAGCTCTCATTTTCGGTGTTTTTTTAGATTAAATACTAGGGTTAATAGATAATTATCTGATTGTTCTCTTCATCCAAAGTATAGTCGAAGCCGACATACTTCTGCAATACCTTTACCACGTGCTCTATCCCCTCTTTCTGACGGAATTTACCCGTACACGGACGAGAAGCTATTTCAATGTTCTTGTTGATAATACGCACTTCATAATATTGCTCCAGTTTCTTGAATACAGCTTCCAGCGGCTCATTCTTGAAAGAATACACACCTATCCTCCACAAGAAAGCATGATCCGACGTAAAGGTCTCCTTACAAAGTTTTCCATCTCTCGTTTCTACTTTCTCATTAGGTTGCAGTGTGACTTCATTCTGTGTATCGGGCTGATACACGGTAACCTTACCTTCTATCAAAGAGGTTTCAAACAGGTCGGAATCCGGATAGGCGGAAACATTGAACGTGGTTCCCAACACTCTGACGTTATATTTCTCCGTCTCAACAATGAAAGGGTGTTTCTCATCATGCGCTACCTCAAAATATCCTTCGCCTTCCAACAGCACTTTCCTCTCTTTGGAGTGGAATCCGGCAGCAGGATATTTCAAAATGGAATTCGAGTTCAGCCAAACGGTTGTTCCGTCAGCCAGAACCAGACTGGCTCTTTGCCCAGCGGGAACGGTCATCACCTGCATTTCCGTAGAGTGTTCCAATCGGTATTCCTGATATTCTTTATGAAGAATAAAGGCAAGCATAGCAACAACAGCGGCTATCTTTATGGAGGTCCGGAGATAATGAGTCACGGTCTTTTTCTTTTCCGGTTTTTCTTCCTTCAGATTAGCATTCCAGACAGTCGCATCATAGATATGGCGTAGTTGCATCAACTGCTCACGGTGTTCTTCGCTCTCTTTCAGCCAACGTGCCACTTCCTTCTTTTCTTCGGGAAGAACATCACCGGCAATATATTTATTTAATAGTTTCGTGTCCATACGGTTTTGAATTAAAATATCAGCAGTTTTCCGCCTTGTATATATAAGACACGCCACTCGCGAAGTTCACTAGTGGAAAAATGAAAAAAGTTAGAAAAAGAGGAAAGAGGAAAGGTAATCCTTGAGACTTTTCCTCAAGGCTTGGAGCGCTTTCCCAATATGATAATCCGCTCCTTTCACCGTAACATCCAATAATCCGGCAATCTCCTTCACCGATTTATTCTGATACCGGCTCATCACAAATGCCTTTCTTGTCTTCTCCGGCAGTTCTCCCAAAGTACGGTTTACAATCTCAACGATTTCTTCCGAGAAGAGCCGGTTCGGATCGGAAGAGTCCAACGATGCAATACGGAAATCAAGCTCATAAAGTTCATCCGCCAATATGCTTTCACGAGCTTCCATACGTAAGTGTTCATTGCGCAGATGGTTCAAGGCCTGGTTTTTAACTACGGTCATCAGAAAAGAACGAACATTTTTCACCTCTTCCGTCTTCATCGTGGTCCATAAGGTGATCATTGCCTCGGAGGCTATGTCTTTGGATAGCATTTCATCTTGAAGATAAGATTTGGCAAACAAAAAGCAGCGTTGATAATACTCTAGATAGATATCATCAAATGGCATACTAGTGTTTATTGTATTATCCGGTCTTCTCATTTTAGCAGTTTCTCATCTATTCAGCTTTTCGTTAACGAAACAAAGATAGATAAAAGAAGTTAGCTTCCAAAAAAAATCTTTTGATTCCCCTACCCATTTCAAACCCCATGACTGTTAATGTTACAAATCAATTAATTTAATCACCATGAAAAACTATGCATCAAAAGGCAGACGAATCGGATTGTTACTGGCTATGCTATTCACAACATCCTGGATGTTTGCCCAAGTTACCGTGACCGGTAATGTTCGGAATGAGAGAGACGAAGGGGCCATCGGTGCCACAGTCTTACTTGTCGGTAGTCAGAAAGGAGCTATTACAGACTCCGAAGGTAATTTCAAGTTAAGTGTACCGAACGCCCAAACGGCAGTATTACAAATCTCTTACGTCGGCTACGAGACGCAGACGATCCCCCTCAAAGGAAAAACCAGAATCAGAGTCATCCTAAAGGAAGAGGCCAACGCGTTGAATGAAGTAATGGTAGTAGCCTACGGAACCCAAAAGAAAGAGACGCTGACGGGAGCCATCTCTTCTGTCAAAACGGACGTCCTGCTCCGCTCTCCCAATGCAAGTATCGCCACCTCCCTTGCCGGACAAATCACCGGCCTCTCTTCCGTAGCCACAAGCGGGCAACCGGGAAAGGAAGACCCGGCAATCTACATCCGCGGAGTAGGCTCATTGACTGAAAGAGCTTCGGCTCCGCTCATATTGGTAGACGGAGTGGAACGTTCCTTTTTCCAGATGGACCCCAATGAGATAGAAAGCGTGACCGTCTTGAAAGACGCTTCCGCTACGGCTGTATTCGGTGTACGTGGGGCCAACGGCGTTATTCTGGTCACCACCCGTCGAGGAGAGGAAGGAAAAGCCAAGATATCCATTTCTTCTTCTGTCGGTATCCAACAACCCACACGGATTTTGGAGATGGCGGACAGCTACACCTACGCCCGGCTCTTCAATGAGATGAATGACAACGACAAAAAGCCGAAGCACTCTTTCGATGAATATGCATTGGAGCGCTTCCGGCTCGGTGACGACCCGATCATGTATCCCAACGTGAATTGGCGGAAATATATCATGAAGAGTTCATCCATCCAAACCCAGCACAACCTCAACATCAGTGGCGGAACAGAGCGCGTCCGTTACTTTATATCGATGGGATTCTTATGGCAGGACGGACTTTTCCGCCAATATAAGGAATTGGACTATAACAATAACTTCAACTACACCCGTTACAACTATCGGGGAAACCTCGATTTGGACATCACCAAAAGCACTTTATTGAAAGTAGGACTCGGCGGTATCGTCGGTATCACCCACGAGCCCAATGACAATAATTACGCGTACGGTCTCTTCTCGCTCATCAACATGGCGCAGCCATTCAACAGTCCGGGAATCATAGACGGGAAGCTCGTCACCATCAATCCGGGAAAGTATGAAGGTATCTTGATGAATAATAATGCGTTGGCACGCTATTATGGGCAAGGATACGACCGGAATACCAGCAATACCATGAATATGGACTTGTCATTGACGCAAAAGTTGGACTTTATCACAAAAGGATTGTCCGTAGAAGTAAAAGGCGCCTACAATACCTCTTACTCCTTCTTACAGCAACGTCACGGTTCTGTCGAATCGTACACTCCTTATTACCAATCGGAACTGGAGAATCCGGATTTGGATATCAAAGACCCCGCTTACAACAAAACCATCGTTTACCGGGTAGACGGACAGAACAAACGGCTGGGCTATGCCGAAAAGACCTATCGGGGACGTAACTGGTATTTTGAGGCGAGTCTCCGCTACAACCGGAAATTCGGTGACCACAATGTAGGCGGACTATTGCTCTACAACCAGAATAAAAGGTATTACCCTTCCGAATTCACGGATGTTCCGACGGCATACGCCGGTCTGGTAGGCCGACTGACCTACGATTACAAATCCCGGTATATCGCGGAATTTGACTTCGGATACAACGGTTCCGAAAACTTTGCCCCCGACAAGCGGTTCGGCGCTTTCCCCGCCGGTTCGGTAGGATATGTGCTTTCGGAAGAACCGTTCATGAAAAGACAAAAGGTAGTGGATTATTTGAAACTGCGCGCTTCCGTCGGTCTGGTGGGTAACGATAACATGAACGACAACCGTTTCCTCTACCTGCCCAACGGATGGACAGTAGACCAACTGGGCAACGCCGATAACTGGGGAGCTTACCAGCACGGATACAACTTCGGGTATAACAACAGCAACACGATGTTCGGTGCTATCGAAAGCCGTATCGGCAACCCGAACGTCAGTTGGGAGACAGCCTTAAAGCACAATTACGGTATTGATGTCAACTTCCTGAACAATCGTCTGAAAGTGAGTGCCGACCTTTTCTTCGAGAATCGGAAAGACATTCTGATCAAGCGGAAGAGCATTCCCATCTTCACCGACCTGAACAGCAACATCATGCCTGTGATCAACATGGGACAGGTGAAAAACCATGGATACGAAGTCGATATAAAATGGGAAGACCGGATAAAAGGAGACTTCCATTATTATATCAATGCCAATGTATCTTACAGCAAAAACAAGATTATCTTCCAGGACGAGATAGAGCCGAACGAGACTTACCTATGGCGTACCGGACAACCGGTAGGAAGTATCTTCGGATACGTGGCCGACGGATTCTACGGCGAGGAGGACTTTACGAATGGAGGAGTATTGAAAGACGGGCTGCCCGTCCCCGACGCGGATGTGCAACCGGGTGACATCAAATACAAAGACCTGAATAACGACCATGTCATCAATGAAGATGACCAATGCAAGATCGGCCATCCTACACGTCCGTCCTATACTTTCGGTCTGAATTACGGGGCCGACTACAAAGGATTCTTCTTCAGCATGAACTGGACAGGAGCCGCCGAGCGTTCACTTCTGCTGGAAGAATTCTTCCGGATACCTTTCGGAATCAACTCCAACAATGCATTGATGCAGTTCCATGCCGACAACCGATGGACTCCCGAGACTGCCGGAAGCGCTACTGTGCCCCGATTCGCAACGAAGACTATGACACACAACAGCAAGACTTCTTCGCTATGGGTAAAGAACGGTAACTATCTCAAGCTGAAGACCGTCACACTAGGGTATAACTTCCGCAACGTGGCTGCCTTGAAGAAAATCGGTATCTCCGAACTTGCCATCAAGCTAAGCGGCTACAACCTGCTCACATTCGATAAATTCAAGATTATGGACCCCGAATGTACGCCGGGACTGACCGATTCATACCCCATCAACAAGATCTATAATCTAGGAGTCAACATCACCTTTTAAAACATCAATATCATGAAACGAAGGAATATATTACATACCGGCATTGCAGCCATGCTACTGCTTTCTGTCAGTGCGTGCGAGGACTTCAAGTTCGGCAATGACTTCCTCGACAAGCCCATTACAACCGATGTCACTATCGACACCATATTTTCACGCAAAGTATATGCCGAACAAGCGTTGGCGGAGATCTACCGTTCCTTGCCCGACTTTCTCCCCACAGGCGGAAGACTGTCCTGGGCGACACTGGAGTGTATGACCGATCTCGGCGACACTTCCAAACCCGGCGGCATACGCGCCTATCATGCGGGAGACGTCAATGCCTCCTCCGTAGGTTCCCTGCCCTACCGACTGGATGTACCGCCTGCCGAAGACGGCCCTACCGTAGGCATGGCTCCCATGACGGGCATACGCAAAGCCTACATTTTTCTGGAGAATGTCGACCGCGTGCCGGATATGACAGACCGTGAGAAAACGATACGCAAGGCGGAAGCTAAAGCCATCATCGCCTTCCATTACGTACAAATGCTGCGCTACTACGGCGGAATGCCATGGGTAGACCGCTCTTACCGTCCGGATGAAGAGATGACATTCACCCGTATGACTGTGGAAGAGACCGTCCGGAAGACCCTCGAACTAATAAAAGAAGCTGCACAAGATTTACCATGGAACGTTTCCGCATCCGACGAGGGACGAATGACGGCAGCAGCCGTTCTCGGTCTGAAGTCGAGAATGCTTCAATTTGCGGCAAGCCCTCTGTTCAATAATAAAGACCCTTTCATGAGTGGGGAAGCTGCCGACAAGCATTACGTGTGGTACGGCAACTATGACCAGACCCGTTGGCAGAACGCCTTGGACGCCGGATTGGAATTTCTGCGCGCCAATAAGGAAAACAACGAATACTACAAACTCGTCAACACGGGAAACCCCAGAGAAGACTTTATCTCCGCCTATTTCGACCGTTACAATGGCGAGGTACTGCTTGCCTCTCATCGCTGGGTTACTTACAATGTATGGGGAAATGCTTTCAACGAGCTTATTTATGGTATGGGCGGCGCTACCTCCAACTATGCGGATATGTTCGAAATGGCCACCGGAGAACCTTTCAACTGGGATGATTTCGCTTTGGGAGAGTCGGACAAGTACGCCAATCCTTTCTTTGACGAGCATAACAATCCGATCCGGGATATCCGCCTGTATGAAACCCTTTTCGTCAACGGCGACCGTTTCAGAGGGCGTACACTGGAAATATACAAAGGCGGACGGGAACAATGTGACGGATATTCGGACGAACTGGCCAGAGCCACTTACAACGGTTACGGTATGCGCAAATTCCTAAGAGACCGGAGTACGGAAGTCGGCGGCAAGTTCTACTCCTGCCCGCTTATCCGCCTTCCGGAAATCTACCTGAACATAGCGGAAGCCATGAACGAACTGGGGAAAGCGACTGATAAAGATGAATTTGGGCGGGATGCTTACGATTATGTCAATCTAGTTCGCGAACGGGTAAAAATGCCTGCACTGACCAGTCAGAAAGCGGCTCCCGGCTTGCCTTTGAGAGAAGCCATCCTCCACGAGCGTGCCGTAGAAATGGGATTTGAAGAGGTACGTTATTTCGACTTGGTACGCTGGAAGCGTTCCGACCTGTTCAAGACCGACATCGAGCGTCTCGTTATCACCAAGAACGGAGATGAAAGTTTCGATTATGTAAGGGACAACAAGCTGGTCAACCCTCGCGGATGGATAAAACGGTGGACAGACCGCTACTTCCTTATTCCTATTCCACTGGATGAAATCAACAAGAAGTACGGACTCGTACAGAATCCGGGATGGGAATAAACAATCAACAAAAGACTAATTAAAAACGAAAGAACGTATGAAACATAAATATATACTAATGGGGTTTGCCATGTTATCTTCCGTCGTCGCAGGAGCGCAGGATATAACGGATAGCATTGCCCGGAAGACACAGGCCGTCTCCACAATATCGGCCGACGAAATATCAAAGAATGCCACTCCCAATGTATCCAATACATTGTATGGTTTGCTACCGGGACTGTCAGTCATGCAGCAGACGGGGTGGACGGACGACGCCGCCACTCTTTTGCGGGGATACAATAATCCGCTGATTGTAGTCGACGGATTCGCACGCCCGCTCTCTTATCTGAACACGGCGGAAATCGAATCGGTCACCGTGCTGAAGGACGGTGCCGCGACTGCCGTGTGGGGAACACGCGGAGCAAACGGTGTGATTCTGATTACCACCAAAAGAGGGCAGTACAACACCAAAATGCAAATAGGCGCCAGCTATAAGTTCGGTATGGATTTCCCTATCAACCAACCCAAGTTCGCCAACGGATACGAGTATGCGTCGGCACTGAACGAAGCGCTTTATTATGACGGGCTGGAACCGCAATACACACGTGAGGAGCTGGATGCGTTCAGAAGCGGAAGCAACTGGGATTTATACGCCGACACCGATTGGATGAAAGAAGGGCTGCGCAAGCATACCATCAACAATCAACTCGATATCTCCTTCCGCGGGGGTGGCAAACGTCTTCGCTACTTCACCCTGTTAAGCTACAAGAACGACTACGGTATCCTGAATGAGACATACGCCAAATATTCCGACCGCTACACCGCCCAGATGAGGAAATACGAACTGGGACTGCGGATGAACATTGACGTGGACATCACACCGACGACTTTGGCACAATTCAGTATGTTAGGCCAGCTCCGCGAACGGAAACGTCCGAATACAAGTGAATACGACTTATTTGCCGGGCTTTTCAACACGCCGTCCGGCGCCTTCCCCATGCAAACGTCTCATGGATATTGGGGCAGCAATGATGTACTGAAAACGAATCCGATAGCCCGTATCGCAGACATCGGCTATTTCAAGGAAAACCCGCGAACATTGCAAGCCGACTTCCGTATCCGGCAGGATTTGTCGCTCGTCACACCAGGATTAAGTATGGAGGCTGCCATAGCGTATGACAACAATGCCGTCTACAAGGAAGAGGGTTACAAGAAATTCCAATATGAAGTCAATACGCCTGTCAGAAATGTAATCACAGACAAGATAGAAGCGGATTCCAAAGTGTATGGTGACAACAGTGCCTTGCAAGTAAACAACCTCGATATGACGGAACAATACATAAACGCCAATCTGGAAGCCGCTTTGAAGTATAACCGTTCTTTCGGGAAACATACCGTCAGCGCTTTAGGTTCGTATCGCCTGGAATCGGAGAGAGGAATCGGACGTAACAATGCCCACAAACGGATGTACGTGAATGCTTCCGCCGGATACAGCTACAAAGACACTTATCTGATTCACGCGTTAGTCAACCACACAGGGACAAGCGTACTTCCCGACGGGGATAAATTCCGCACCTACCCTGCAGTATCAGCCGCTTGGGTCATCTCCAACGAAAACTTCATGAAGAAGGCTACCGCCATTGACTATCTGAAACTGCGTGCTTCTTACGGACGCGTCGGATGGGATGACATCAGTTATGAACTGGACCGCCAATATTGGGCATGGGGTGGAGCCTATTGGTTTGGTGACGCAAACACCCAGTCGGAGGGTATGAAAGAGGACAAACTAGCCATGAATAACCTGACGCTCGAAGTATCCGACAAATATAACATCGGTCTGGAGATGCAGTTATTCAAAAGACTGAACCTGTCCGTTGACGCCTATATGGATAAAAGGAGCAAAATGCCGGTAAGCGGCAGCAATGTCATTTCTTCCGCCATCGGTATCAGTATACCGCAACAGAACAACGGTAAGACCGAATACAAAGGGATTGACTTGGGAATCGACTGGAAAGACAAAACCGGAAAAGACTTCACTTACTACGTGGGTGGCACACTGAACTATATCCGGACTGAAGTAATAGAAAACGGGGAAGGATATATTCCCTACAACTATCTTTCCGGCAAGGGACTTCCCGCTGGACAACTTTTTGGTCTGGAAGCAATCGGTTATTTCCGGGATGAAGCGGATATCGCCAATAGTCCTCAACAGATGTTTTCCGAAGTGCGACCGGGCGATATCAAATATAGGGATATGAACGGAGACCGGATCATTGACGACAACGACGTGCATCCCATCGGACATTCAAGTTCCGTGCCGGAAATATATTATGGCATCAAACTCGGATTCGAATACAAGGGATTTGGTCTTGACGCTCTATTTCAAGGAGTGGCAGGCTACAGCAGAATGATGAATGTAAGCAGTGTATATTGGCCATTGCGCAATAACACCAATGTATCCGACTGGTATCTGCACGACAAAATCCGGTGGACGGAGGAGACGAGAGACATTGCCAATGTACCGCGTCTGACAACGCTGAACAACAGCAATAACTTCCGCAACAGTACCCAATGGCTGGTAAACGGTGATTACTTTAAGCTGCGCAACCTTAACGTCTACTACAACCTGCCGCAGCGCTGGATCTCAAAAGTCAAACTGGAACAGTGCCAGATTTTTGCCCGCGCCAACAATGTGTTCTCCATCGACCATGTGAAATACATGAACTGCGAAGATTTCAGTGTTAACTATCCGGATATGTTCTCCGTATATTTCGGAGCGAGTATCAAATTCTAATAGATTGATTGTATGAAACTGACTAAATATATCACAATAGCTTGCATAGTGACTTCCCTGTCGGGATGCGACTATCTGGATTTCGACGAATCCATCGGTAAGACACAGGACGAGATGTACACCTACTTCGAGAATATCTCAAGCCTGGCAACCTACATTTATTCCCAACTGCCTCAAGATTACGGCGCCATCGGCGGTGCTGTACGGGATGCGGCAACCGACAATGCCGTATATACATGGAACAGCAACAGCGTATACGACATCTATAACGGCAACTGGAGTCCGCTCAATCCCATAGACGACGTATGGGGCAACTATTATACTGCCATCCGTGCCGCCAATTCTTTTCTGGAGAACTATTCGCTGGAGAAGCTGGAACGCTTCCAATGGAATCCCAACTACAAGGAGAACATGGAAAAGGCCAAGATGTACGTGAACGAGGTACGTGCCTTGCGCGCTTTCTACTATTTGGAACTGGCCAAAAGATACGGTGACATCCCTCTGCTGACCCGTACTTACGGAATTGACGAAATCAACACCGTATCCGAAACTCCTTTCGACAAGGTAATCGAGTTCATCGCTCAAGAATGCAGCGAAGTGGCTCCGGCATTGCCCGTCTCACAAAAGGAGTTTTACAACGAGTCCGGACGGGTAACACGCGGCATGGCGTTGTCCGTCAAGGCACGCGCCCTGCTCTATGCCGCCAGCAAACTGCACAATCCGTCCGGCGAGAAAAGCAAATGGGAAAAAGCCGCCGAAGCCGCTTATGATATTATCAAAGAGAATTGGTATTCTTTGCCCAATATTGATGTAGACCCGCTCTACAATGTGAATGGGGGAAATGATGTCCTTAGTTCTTCGCAGCTCATCTTCGAACGCCGCAATGGCGCAAGCAACTCATTCGAAGGACTGAATCTGCCTATCGGCTTCGAGAACGGGAACAGCGGAAGCACGCCCACACAGAATCTGGTAGACGCTTTCGAGATGTCCGATGGTCAGCCGTTTGACTGGAATAACCCGAAACATGCCGCACGACCTTACGTGAGACGAGACCCGCGTTTCTACAAAACGGTTCTCTACAACGGAAGTTCATTCATGAATACCCCCATCGAGACTCACGAGGGCGGCAGAAACGGCGCTCCTCTCAACGGCGCTACACTGACCGGATATTACTTGAGGAAAAACATGAACGAAACGGTTTCACTCTCTCCGACCGATCCGGTGACCAAGCCTCACCATTTCATCTTATTCCGTTATGCGGAAACATTGCTGAACTATGCAGAAGCCATGAACGAACTAGGCGGACCGGATTACAAGATTACCGGCAGACCCACAGCCCGCGAAGCCTTGAACCAGGTACGTGTCACTGCCAATATGCCGCCTATAGAGGACACCGGCGAAGCTTTCACCAAACGTTTACGCAATGAGCGCCGGGTAGAGCTGGCTTTCGAAGATCATCGTTTTTGGGATATTTGCCGTTGGATGGACGGGGACACGGTAAAAGATATCTATGGGATTAAAATCACCAAGCAGGGAAGCAAGTACACCTATACCCGCACGAAAATCCAGACACGCGTATGGGACAAGAAGATGTACCTGTATCCCATCGCCCAAACAGAGCTTTACAAGAACCCTAACTTAACACAAAATAGTGGCTGGGAGTAATCATACTCCCTCCACTCCCCCTTTTTAATCAACTAAAAGTGAGACAATATGAAACAGATCATTGCTTTTTTAGTCTTCTGGATCAGCTTTCTATCCTGCCAATCCGAAGAAATAAATATCTATACCCAGCACGTGAAGGAGGTATCGAAAAACAAAGACGGATGGAATCTGGTATGGTCGGAAGAGTTTGAACAGGAAAGTAACATTCCGAATACCAAAATCTGGTCACTGGCGGCCAAAGAGGTTTCTCCGTGGAATCGCTATATGTCCGAAAGCTACGACCAAGCTTACGTGAAAGACGGGAAACTATACCTGATGGCCGAAAAGAAGGACGGTGAATACAAGACCGGTGGCGTGTGGACAATGGACAAAATGGGGTTCAAATACGGGAAGCTGGAGGTCTGCGCCAAGTTCACCAGTTTTCAAGGTGGATGGGCTGCTATCTGGCTCATGCCGCAAGAACGGCAATATCCATCGGTTAGCAACAGTTACCCCGGTGAGATCGATATCATGGAACAAGTAAGCATGGATAAGATTGCCCAACATTCGGTGCATACGCATTATACACTGGATTTAGGTTATGACAAGAATCCTCCTCGCAACGGCTACGGAGAATATCGGGACGGCGAGTTCAACATTTACGGAATTGAATGGACAGCGGAGAAGATTATCTTTACGGTGAACGGGGAAGAGACTTTCAGCTATCCGAACCTGCATCTTCCGAATGAATCGCTTATGCAGCAATGGCCGTTCGATGTGCCCTATTACTTGATTCTCAACTATTCGGTAGGCGGTGAGGACGCATGGCCGGGACCGATTGACGACAGAGGACTGCCTGCACACATGGAGGTGGAGTATATCCGGTATTATGAGAAAGAGAATAAAGGAAATGACGATGACGGAGATGAGGAAATTCCTGAAGACCTTATCAAGAACGGTGGTTTCGAAGATACCTTTGCAGAAGGCAAACAACCCGGTGTCTTTATGTCCGGAGATATTGAATGGGACAAGACTCTAAACCATCTTGATCAATGGGTATGCCGATGGGATGCACCGGATTGCAGCCTGACCATAGACAATAACGAAGGAGCGAACAATAGCTATTGTTCATTGAAATATGCCGCATCGGAAGTCATGAACACTTGGTGTGTCAACCTATCTTATCCATCACAAAACATTAAAGCCGGAAGATATGAGTTCAGTTATTATGTCAAGACCAATCAAGACGACACGCCATTTACCCTTAGTATTGTTGTCTGTGAAGATACCGATGAAATAGGCTGGGGACTGACCGGACAGAAAGTGATTGTCGTCAAATCAGACGGTTCGCAGGAAATCTCCACCGCTCCAACTTGGGACGTGGCTTGTACCAGCGAATACCACGCCGGGAAAGAGTGGACCAAATGTTCCGTAACAGTAGACATACCCAACAATGTATTAGTGCGGTTTGTTTTCAAACCTTGCGCCTACAAAGGGAATGGCGATCCATACGACATTTGGGGTAAAGGTACTTGGGGTGGTGTCACCTATTGGTTCGATGATTTTGCACTGATACCGGTGGAATAACAGACCTTATCAACAGGAGAATGTGTCAAAAGGAAGATAGTATTCACTTCCTTTTGACACCTCTCTATTCATATTTTATCTAATCCTTATTAATATGCGAAAGTTCAACTTGACAATCTTATTTCTTCTTGCCCTCCTTCCCGTATTATTTGCCGGACAGACAACCCGCATTCCATATCGGGGTATCTACGCCGACGATCCGAACGGCACTGCCGGAATATATAATCCGGAAAGAGGCTTCCGCCTGGAAATAGCCGTAGACATCGCTAAAAAATGCGATGTGTGGAAACCGCAGGAATATCCGGGCATTACCGACTATTTGGAATCAGAGATAAACAAATACGCTTGCGACAGTGTCTCGTTAGTTCAAACATATTTTTATCTGCATGGATATATCGGCCGACAGCTACCTCCGGAAGCTTTTACCACAATGGATGTCTACTTCAACAAGTTGCGCCAACTTGGCAAGAAAGCATTGCTCCGGTTCGCTTACGAAACAGAACCGATGGGAACCGTCTCGTCAGGTCCCACAATGGAAGATATGTTTCGCCATATGAAACAATTGAAACCTTACCTCGAGAAAAACAAAGATGTCATACTGGCTCTTCAAGCCGGATTTATCGGTGCATGGGGAGAATGGCACAGTTCAAAGCATAACATCGAAAGTTCCGACGCGAACAAACGTATAGTCCTTGAAAAGATCTGTCGGATGACACCTCAAGACCGGGTGGTACAAGTCAGAGTGCCGGACTACAAGAACCTGTTGCCCAAAGATAGCGAAGCCTACCGGAAAACCTCTTTCCACGACGACTTTATCGTAGTAGACCCACACAGATGGGACGGAAATATGCATGAAGGTACGCCCAACTTCGACCAGATTGTAGAAGAAGGAGCATTCATGCCCGTAGACGGCGAACTGCCTTGGGGAACGTGGAGCATGAACAAAGAGAACGGAGACGCGAACGGCTGGATCATAGACGGCAAAAAGACAGCACGACAATTATTCCTGGAGCATTACACCTCATTAAGCGTCATCCACAATTACAAAGAACGCGGTGCACCGGACAAGTATTCCATGATGTACTGGAAAGAAACACCCATCAGCGAAGAATACCTGAAAGAAAAGCACATGCCCGTCTCTGACGGATATTTCCGGAAACACGACGGAAGTGCAACCCAAAGAAACGCATTCGAATATGTGCGCGATCATCTGGGATACCGCCTCGAACTGCAAGAACTGCAAATCGACACACTCAAGCATACGGATAACCATATCCTCGACCTTTCGCTCACTCTGATAAACCGCGGCTTCTCTACGCTGTTCAATGAGCACCCTGTCTACTTCGTATTAGTGGACGAACACAACCAAGTGAAAGAGTTCCTGACCAATGCGGATACCAACAGTTTCCAGCCTTATCGACCGGGGGATAAGACCTACACGCCTTTGATTCACACAATCAAAGGACAAGTGACTCTCCCCAAGACGGCGAACGGCATTTACAAACTCGGTTTATGGATACCCGACGGTTCCCGACAGCTCCAACACCTTTCCCGCTTTGCTATCCGCTGCGCCAACGGAGATATTCCTTGGTGGATTTCGCCCGACCGACGTTATGGAATCAATATCCTCACCACTCTGCAAGTGCCTGTATCATCAGCTATCTCCTTTTCATCAGCAACAGCCTCACCCAAACTGCCTTATCAAAGAGCGGATCTACCTATTGAGGAACGGGTAAAAGACCTGTTACAACGAATGACTCCGGAAGAGAAACTCGCTCAAATCAGACATATCCATTCTTGGGAGATATTCAACGGACAAGCGCTGGACGAACGCAAGCTGGAAGAAAAAGCGCAGGGAATGAGTTGGGGGTTCGTTGAAGGTTTTCCCCTGACGGCAGAAAACTGTGCAAAGAATATGCTAGCCATCCAACGCTTCATGGTCGAGAAAACCCGTTTAGGCATTCCTGTCTTTACCGTAGCGGAATCGCTACACGGGGTAGTGCATGAGGGAGCCACCGTCTTCCCGCAGAACATTGCTCTAGGAAGTACTTTCGACACAGATCTCGCCTATCGCAAAACATCTATGATTGCCGACGAGCTTCATGCGGTAGGTATGCGGCAAGTGTTATCCCCCTGCATTGATGTGGTGCGCGACCTCCGCTGGGGAAGAGTGGAAGAGTCTTTCGGAGAAGATCCTTATCTTTGCGGAAGATTCGGCATAGCCGAAGTGAAAGGGTATATGGACAACGGCATATCCCCCATGCTGAAACACTATGGTCCGCACGGAAACCCTTTAAGCGGCCTCAACCTCGCATCCGTAGAAACCAGTATCCGTGACCTGCACGAAGTCTATCTGAAACCGTTCGAAATGGTAATGAAGCAAGCGCCTACCCTCGCCGTGATGTCCGCCTATAACTCATGGAACCGCATCCCTAATTCCGCCTCGCACTATCTGCTAACGGATGTTCTAAGAAAAGAATGGGGATTCAAAGGATATGTCTACTCGGATTGGGGAGCCATTGAAATGCTGAAGAACTTCCACTTCACAGCCCGCAATTCGGAAGAAGCCGCCTTGCAGGCACTGACCGCCGGTCTGGATGTAGAAGCTTCGAGTGACTGCTATCCGGCCATTCCCGGACTGATAGAAAGAGGAGAACTGAACCGCGAGATAGTGGACGAAGCTGTCCGGCGGGTATTGTATGCCAAATTCCGGATCGGTCTGTTTGATGATCCGTACGGAGAAAAATTCGCCAAAGGGGCTATTCACTCCGGGAAAGCGATAGCGCTATCGAAAAAGATAGCGGACGAATCTACCGTCTTATTGAAAAATGACCGGCAGCTACTCCCTCTCTCTATCGGAAAGTTGAAATCGATTGCAGTCATTGGTCCGAACGCCGACCAGATACAATTCGGTGATTACACATGGACACGCGACAACCGTTTCGGAGTTACCCCCTTACAAGGTATCCGGAAATGGGCAGGCACAAACGTGAAAGTCAATTACGCTAAAGGTTGCAGTTTGGTATCTATGGATGAAAGCGGAATCCGGCAAGCGGTCGAAGCCGCCGAGCAAAGCGATGTCTGTGTGCTTTTTTGCGGAAGCGCCAGCGCGGCTTTGGCACGCGACTATAAAAGTTCGACTTGCGGAGAAGGATTCGACCTCAACGACCTGACCTTGACAGGAGCACAACCCGCCTTGATAAAAGCGGTTCAAGCCACAGGCAAACCTGTCGTTCTTGTCTTAGTAACCGGCAAGCCTTTTGCCATTCCCTGGGAGAAGAAAAATATACCGGCTATCCTGGTACAATGGTATGCCGGGGAACAGAGCGGGAACTCCATAGCGGACATCCTGTTCGGAAAGGTATCCCCCTCCGGTCGGCTGACATTCTCTTTTCCCGAAAGTACCGGACATCTCCCTGTCTACTATAACCATCTACGCTCCGACCGTGGATTCTACAAATCCCCCGGCAGTTATGACTCACCGGGAAGAGATTATGTTTTCTCCGCTCCTGTCCCGCTATGGTCATTCGGACACGGACTGACGTATACCACTTTCGAGTATTCCAACCTACAAACGGATCGAACGTCTTATCTGCTCAACGATACCGTTCACGTACGGATAGATTTGAAAAACACCGGGAAGCGCGAAGGAAAAGAGGTGGTACAATTGTATGTATCAGACGTATACAGTTCGGTTGCCATGCCGGTACACCAATTAAGAGATTTCCGCAAGGTAGCTCTCCAAGCAGGCGAGACTCAAACTGTCCGTCTCAGTATTCCTGTCAGTGAGCTTACCATTCTGAATGAGAAGAATGAAGCCATCGTAGAACCGGGAGAATTTGAGATACAAGTAGGTTCTGCCTCCGACCATATTCTCTTACGGAAGACTATCCGAGTGGGACAGCCGCAGCCGGTCGTGAACAGGCAGGAACAGGTTCTACCCAAAAGTGAACGGCAAATAACCGTGCAAGGAGTCATCAGAGACGTGCAGGCCACCTTGATCCCTGAAGTCCGGATTTATGAGAAAACGACCGGCAAACTGTTAGGGAAAAGTGACAATCGGGGAAACTTCACTGTAAAGACCGGCAATCGGGAGATACTGCGCTTTCAGAAGAAAGGGTATCAATCTCTAGAAAGGTTTGTTGACAATCAAGAAAATATAAATATAAGGATGGATTACGGAACCGACTAGATTTTTTGTACCATTCACACGGAAAAAGTCCGGCACCGGGGAAGGAGGTGTCCGGCACCGGGGAAGACCTCCTCCGCCACCGAGAAAGAAAACAGACGGTAACGGAGGGAGTTTTCTTATTGTTTTAACAGTATCTTTTTTCCTTTATCCGTCAACTGCCAATAACCTGTTTTCTTTGAACCTTGACGAATTATAACCCCTTCTTCAAGGAATCGACCAATAGCTCTACTGATTGTAGGGACAGAAATAGACAAGGTACTGGCAATGACCGGATATGTAATAACAGGATTATCAACTATCAAATGGAGAATAGAAAGCTCCTTTTCTGATAGATTTATCTTATCATTTATCTTATCATTTATCTTATCATTTATCTTATCATTACTATTACCCGCCATCCGTCTTGGCATTGTAACCAACAGGCCGCCACAATGCTCTTCAAATATTGGTGCAGGCAGACCTGCCGACAAAAAGCCATCAATAATCTTACCGATCCCCCGCCCCCAACTCTCAATGAAACCGGCTTTATAGAAAGCGGCTGCTATATGTTTGTTTCGTGGCTGCGAAGAATGCGGAGCCAATATTTTTTCCACCGTCCAACCGGTAGGTAATGTACCTTGGTTCCATAGTTCAATACGGTCATTAAATACTTTCATCTGAATATGCACACCACTATAATCCTTATGAATAATGGCATTGAAAATGGCTTCACGCAAAGCTTTCTCCGGTATTTCCAATGGCTCGAATCGTCCGAGTCCTTCGTAATGAATGGGGGTGGTAAGATACTTGGAACGCAGCACTTCAATGACTTTGTCTGCCATACGAAGAATGTCGCCCTCTATCACATCTTGAAAGATAAGATCAGTCTCGTCCTTAATGAATCGTCCAATGCGAAAATCACACAGCGTAAAGTAGCGCGAAGGTCGTTTACCGAACAGAAGAAGAGCAGCATTTCTGAGGTGACCCTCTTCATCTATCAGATCAAGACTTTCTAATACAGCCTTTACATCCAAAGAGTAGTCACTCTCCATCATTCTGCCATGACTGATAGCCGAACGCTGTAAATAATCAACCGCCGCCGGGTCAATGGCATCGATAGAAGCAAACGGCTGGACGATATCATCCCAACTAATTCCCATTTTCTTTAAGATAAATTGTTGAAGCGCCACCCCTTTCAGCTCCTGTTTAGTAGATCCACTACGAAAATGATATTGCCCATGATAGGCAATGGGGATATTGCTTGGTTCCACAACAATTTCTATATAATCCTTTCCTTCATCAGATTGCATCAGATTAACATCTGCCACAATACCCAAGTAATTGACAATCTTATTAGGAATATCTTCCATCAACTTCTTAGAATCGGTCACACCAATCACTTGTTGGTTATCGCTTATGCCAATATAAATACGACCACCTTGCGCATTGGCAAAGCCGCATATCCACTTCAAATATTCGTCACGCCACGACTCCTTATATTCTATGTTCTGACTTTCGCTCATAGTCCGCTTGCTTTATCAACTCACAAAAGTAGATATTTATCTCTATAAACCATTTAATATCAATCATATTTTATTATACCGAAGTCCTACCAAAGAGGATTCTGTACGATTTTCTTATTCACTTGAAGTTCGTCGAAGGGTATTGGATGTAGATACATCGCCCGTTTCCAGGGGCGGTTTTCAATCAGTGTCCGGCGATAAAAAGATTGGTCTGTACCCAAAGGGCGGTTTCTTTCTCCGTTCATATTCATGCCATGTACAAATCGCTGGTCGGCATCCTCCCCTTCTCCGCAAATCATCCAGCGGCGGATGTCGAAGAAACGTTGTCCCTCAGCAAAAAGCTCTACCCTGCGCTCTTGTTGAATAGCCCTGCGTTGTAATTTCCGGTCGCCTATGATATTCTTTTTCCCGGTGGCTGCCAGCTCACGATATCCAGGCAACCCGGCACGCTCGCGTATCTTATCCAAATAATCAATGACACATTCGTCTTCGGGATCAATTTCATTGCAGACTTCCGCATAATAAAGATAAAAATCCGCCAAACGGAACAGGATGGACGGACGTGCCCATTTCTTGATATAATCACCGGTGTACATAATCTGACGATTCTTGAACTTATAAAGCAAATATCCGTTTCGAGGATAATCGCCAACCGAGTTGTCGCTTCCTTCCCCTTTTGCAAAACCGGCTCCCCAGTCATAATTGAAACGTGGCTGTATATGCCAGCTTTTCCCTTCATAAGTGACAGCAGCATAGAAACGAGGTTCTCTGTCGGCATACATCGTAAAGATATTCTTATCGGTACGTTTTCTATCGTTGCACGGATTGACGACCTCCGTAAATCCGCTTTCATCGTATCCAGTGCCCGGATCATCAATGGTCAGTCCGTCCTTCATGAAAAAACCGTCGACCGACTCTTGAGTGACACAAACGTGCGCCCATCCTTTATAGAGATCACGCGGAGTCGTATTCTCCTCCATTACACCATCCTGGCTTCCGGTGTGATAATAGTTTCTTCCGGTAGCCCAGATTATCTCATCATTATAAGCCTGGAACACCTCATAAACAGAACGGTCGGCATCTATGGAGCCATCGGTTTGGTAAACCTTGTACAATCTGTATCCACAAGCTTCCGCATCTTCCAGTACCTCTTCGAGGCGCTTCTTGGCTATCTTCCATTTTTCCGGATCATAAGGAGGGAACAGATATTCTCCATCGTTGTTTTTCACTTCTAAAGCTTCCGCATATCCTCCGTTGAATAATGGAGAAGCGGCATATACCCATAATTTGGCGCGCAGCGCGATAGCCGCCGAACGGGTAGGACGGACAATCTCATTCAAATTATACCGCTCGTTCCCGTCAGGGATGGCGGCATTAATCAATGTAGGCGGCAAATCGCCCGACTGAATCACCTCTTCGAGCAGCCGATCGATATAATCCACCAACTCATCCACCGTAGCCCGGGGAAAATTCAAATCCTTACTTTCCGGATCAACCTCTTCCGTCAGTAACGGCACCGGTCCATAAAGTTCAAACAGGGAAAAATAGGAATAGGCAATCAAGAACTTCGCTTCCGCTTTCATACGGCGCACACTTTCTTCCGTCAACTGCTGCTCATCTTCCACCGCTCCCAACGGCGTTACCCGTTTCAAGAAAATAAAAGCGTCACGTATCTCCCGGTAAAGCACCCACCAACGATGGAGGGGAGCGTTACTCGAATTGTAACCGGCTTCCATCAGCCGGGAGGAAGGTCCGCTGCTTATCAACGTTTCACCACAAAGAGACGACCAGACATTGGTGAACCCACTGGCATTGTTACCGCCGGTACATGAATATTCGGAAATACAGTTAAAAAGATTGGCGTGCCATTGCCGTGTATATGCCGGATTACGGAATACCGCTTCCAGATCCAACGACTCCGCAATCTCATTCGAGACATCCAGATAATCGGAACAAGCCGCCAAAGCCATGCAGAGCGTAAAACCGAGTGTCCCTATCGTTTTCTTCCAAATTCGTTCCATCTTGTTTCCTTCCCTTAATTTAAATAAGTGACTTTTCTGTTTTTAATGAGTGACCTTCCGTTTTAATAAGTGATTTCCAAACCAACGGTAAAGTTTCTGCAAAGCGGATATTTAGCTCCCGAGTTAGCATTTCCCAATTCCGGGTCCCAATATTCAATCTTGTCCCACACCGCTACATTGTTCCCCTGCACATAGACACGCAGATTCTCCATCCTCAGTCGTTGGAGTACCGTCTTATCGAATTCATATCCTACTTCTATGTTCTTCAGACGCAGAAACGCCGCATCACGCATCCACCAGGTACTAGGCAACTGGTTGTGCTGAAACGCTCCTATGTGAAGACGCGAGAAAAACACCTTTTGATTGAAAGGCGCTTCAGCCGACCAGTGGTCACGTATAATATCGCGGGCGGAACCATTGTCCCTGCCCGACGTAAAAGGAATGATATTACTAGGAGAAGCTATCAGACTGGCAGACGCATGGGATACTCCCTGAAAAAAAGCCCCGACAAACAGTCCGTTCCAGGAAAGATTCACCCCGAATCCATATACAATTTCCGGTATGCCCGTAGAGTAGAATCCGCTGTCGTAGGTCTTATCGTAGGAATCGATAATACCATCCTTGTTCAAGTCTCTATACTTGATATCACCCGGAGCCACATTTGCCGAAGGTTTTGGTAATCCTTCCCTCAATTGATAAGTCCGGGAACCGTCTCCCCGTTCCGTCACATCGAAGTCATCAGGAGTATACAGTCCCTCCGCAATATACAGAGATTGCTGACCGATAGAGGTTCCCACCTGTGACATCCAACTATATTTAGGAGTAATTTCATCACATTCAATGATTTCATTCCTTGCATACGTTACATTTCCGCGAGCGGAAAAACCGACCGGTCCCCACTGATGTCGGAAAATGAGATTGGCGTCCACCCCTTTATTCGTCGTAATACCGAAATTCTGATACATCCCGGTACGGAAACCCGTAACGGCGGAAATGGTCTTCCGCTGAATCAGAATATCTTTTCTACGGTTGCTGAAATAGTCGACAGAAAAATCAATCCTGCCCTCCCACAAGCCGACATCCAACCCTACATTCAACTTCCGTTCCGTTTCCCAGCTCAGATTCGGACTGGCAAAGCTCCGTTCGTACACCCCGCCTACCCAATTGGACATTCCGCCACCGGCACCGGGCGTCAGTCCGAAATCATATCCGGGACCGTCCGTCGTTACTTGCCCCCGATATGGAAAACGTACTAACCCGCCATCTTGGCTGAACACATTGTCGTTGCCCGCTATTCCGTAAGAGGTTCTCAATTTCAGCTTGGTCAAGCTGTTTCCCGCCCCCTGCATAAATTTCTCATGGCTGATATACCAGGCCACTCCCACTGCCGGAAATATTCCCCAGCGATGATTCCGCGCAAAATTCTCACTTCCGGTAGCTCCCATACTGACTTCTACGATATACCGGTCATCATAAGCGTATGAGATACGCGATACAAGACTCTGTTTCCGATAGGGAAGCCGCAACAATCCTTCTTCCTGCTGGTACTGGGTCTCTTTCTGCATATACAGAAACAAAGCGGAAAGGTCATGCTTGTCCGCAAAGCGTTGCTGATAGTTCAGAGAAGCCTCCAGATAAATCCTTTTGGCTCCCGAAGTCTCTCCCTTGACAGGATCGCTCAAGGCAGTCCCCTCCTCCATCGTTTTCTTCTCCAGAGTACCATCCTCTTTCCGGCGCAACGCAAAATAAGTTTTAGGAGACTTGGTTCTCTTCGTCGAAGCTCCGAAGTCCGCATCAAACCCCATCATTCCTTTGACCGACAAGCCCGGAAGAAGAAAATCCATCTTTTGCTCCAAACAAACCTTCGACTGGAGATATGTATCCCACGTCTTGGTATATCCGCTATGATTGAGCATACTGTAAGGCTGCTTGTCGTGTCCGTAGCCTAAATTACTGTAAATAGAAGCTGTTCCGTCCGAATAATACATAGGAATAACGTGAGTAGGGCTATGGGTTATGTACGAAAATATCTGGTCGGAACTATACCCGGGATTATTCTTCATCACATACTGCCCGCTCAAATCTACGGACAGTTGGGTAGTCTTTGTGATTGTCATATCAATGTTCGAGCGCAGATTAAAACGCTTCAAGTCAATATTGGCATCGTAGTCCTCAATAGGATTTGAACGGTAGATTCCCTCTTCCGTATAATAAGCTCCCGAAACGAAAAAGCGTGTTTTCTCGGAACCGCCCCTGAAATTGATCGTATAACGCTGGCTTTGGGTGTGTTTCTTCAGTAAATCAGTCCAATCAACGGAAGGATATAAATCGGTATCCGCTCCCGAACGGTATTTTTCCATAACCTCATCGGTCACTTCCGGCTGAAAATGATCTTTATCCGGATTTCCCCGATCATTCCACACCGCCTCGTTATACATGGACAGATACTCACAGGCATCCAACGATCGGGGCATTCTGAAAGGAGTGGCAATGGCATATTGTGCGCTGAAGTTAACGAGAGTCTTCTGTGGCCTTCCGCGTTTGGAAGTAATCAGCACGACACCATTTGCCCCTTCAGCTCCATAAACGGCAGTGGCAGCGGCATCTTTAAGTACCGTAAAAGTCTCTATTTCATCTACATCGATATCTTCCATATTACGGGGAACACCATCCACCAGCACCAACGGGTTGGTTCCTCCCGTATACGAACTCTGTCCGCGAATGTAAAACTCCGCTTCGTCATTTCCCGGTTCGCCGCTACGCTGTACGGAAATCACCCCGGCAATCCGTCCGGCAATATTGGTTGCTAGATTACGTTGTTTCACGTTCATATCCCGCGATTCCAATGTCTGTATAGACGAAACGACGCTGGATTTCTTCTGCTGTCCATATCCGACTACCACCACATCTCCAAGCCCAACCGGTAATTCCATCATACGCACATTAATGACCGGGACCTTCCTCACGACCCTTTCCTCGCTATTATATCCGACATAACGAAATTCCAACCGGTCACCCTCCGTCACCTCAATCTGATAACGGCCGTATAAATCGGAAACAACACCCGTGCTTTTCCCTTTCACCAGAATATTGACACCGATAAGCGGGTTTCCGTCTCCATCCGTAATCAAGCCGCTAACGATGACGGAAGCTTTTTCTTCCGCCATCGTTGGTAATTTACCGGCAATCTTGTCCGAAACCGGTTTTGGCCGTTTGGAAATAGCGATATAGTCATCAATCTGCCGACAGATATAGCCGTCGCCCAATACGGCATACAACGCTTCCAAAATATCGGATGTCTCTATCTTGACGGTCACCGGCTTATTCCGGTCGAGTACCTCGTTATTATAGGCAATCTTGATTCCAGTTTGCTTGGTGATGGCGTCCAGTACGGCTTCTACCGGAGTATCCTTAAAATCAAGCACAATAGTGTACTTTTGAGCAAGTACATCCCCATAGAGAACAGCGCAATGCAGGTAACTGCCTGCCGTATACAGCAGCAGGAACAACATCACTATCCATTTCATCTTGATCAAGGTCAGCATAGGCTCTATTTTGTTTTTTCGTGACACAGTTCTTTCTTACTTCATTGTATCCTCCTTTGTTTTTTTACATTAATACTCTTTCCTTGTTTCTCCAATTTAACATCCGAAGTGTAGTTTATCACTTCCAAAAGTTTGTCTATATCCGTTTTTCGGTCTGCGGTAAGAGAAAAACGGGTGTGTTTCAATGTTTCATCCTGATAGGTAACAGAGAAATCATACCATCGGGAAAGTTTCTCCAATATTTCCTCCAAAGGCATATTCTTAAAGATGTATACACCGTTGATCCAGGAAGTATAAAGTTCAGTATCCACTTTCTCCACAGATAACTGATGACTTTTCTTATTATACGCCAATCGTTCGGAAGGCGTTATTGTCCGTTCCGCACCATTGGCCGTGCTCACCGCTACCGATCCCTCCACCAATGTCGTACTCGTACTCTCGCTATCTTGATAGGCACTTACGTTGAAAGAAGTTCCCAGAACACGTATATCCATTCCGTTCGCCTTTACATAGAACGGTCTTTCCTTGTCTGGAGTGACTTCAAAGAATGCCTCACCCAATAACTTTACTCCCCTCTTGGTTCCGGGAAACCGGCTCGGATACGAGAGTTCCGTTTCTGAGTTCAGCCATACTTTCGTGCCATCCTCCAACACCAGTCTGTACGTTTTTCCTCTCGGGATAATCAGGCGGTTATGAACAATCTTCGCTTTATCCGTCCCGTCTTCCGCCTCATAAGAGAGCAGGTTGTCCGCATCGTTCTTTATCAAAGCCTGATCACGCTTCATCGTAAAGGACTGCCCGCTCAAATCAATTTCATCCCCCCCTTCCAAAAGTAGGGTAGGCTCATTGTAAGCCATCATGTCTATCCTATCCGGACTGTCCGCACGGAACCAATCTGTGATAAAGAACAATCCGCTTGCCACCACAACAGCTACAACGGCCGCATAGCGCACCCACGTAGACAGATACCAACTTTTCTTTTTATATATGGTATGGTCGGCCACCTGTTTCCAAGCCCGGTCTGCATCAAATTGTTTGGGTTTACGAGGAGCCGTCGCTTTCTCATACATACGACGCATCCCCTCATATTCCTCTCTGTTTTCCTCAGACTCACGCAGCCACTCGTCAACAATCTTTTGTTCCTCATCGGTAGCCTCATGAGCTAATGTAGAAAGAATAGCTTGATAGATCAATTCCTGTTTCATCATTTTCTTTTTATCTTTCTGTTACTATGACAATTGCTTTCCATAAAATGGGTAGGTACAATCAGCTAAAAATTAATATTAATAGTATCATCAGGTCTTTCAGTTCTTCCCTCATGACACGAAAAGCCTCTCCCAGATGGTATTTCACGGTATTGACCGAAATATCGGAAATTTCCGCGATTTCTTTATAGCGGAGACCGGTGACACACTTCAGCAAAAATACTTTCCTGCATTTTTCCGGTAACTTCTGAAGAGCGGCACGTACCTCCTGTTTATATCTGAACTCCTCTTCTTCTTGCAGTTGTAATTGCCATTCCTCCGCCAGCACAGTGAAAAAATTCTCTTTGGCAATCTCTGACTTATAGTAGTTGATACAACTGTTCTTGATAGCACGATAGGCATACGGAAGAAAAGTATCCTCCGTTATAGATAAGTGTTTCTTCTCCCAGACGGCAATAAAGAAATTCTGTACGATGTCCTCTACCGCCTGCTCATTACAGACAATACTATTCGCATAATTACATAGAAGGGAATAATGCTCCCTAAAGAGCTTCTCGAATGTTTTTTCATCAGTATCTAGCATATAAGTAGGGCTTTATTGGATGATAAAGTCCGCAATATTATAAATAAATAAAGTAACGAACAAATTTTCCCTTTCAAATTCTTTGCCCGCTTTACTTGTGTACTTCGAATATTATTCCTAATATTGCAACGTGTTTCTCTTCTCCAATTAAAATCGGGATGTTTCCACATCCCCTGTTTGTCTGTGTAAATAAGAAAAGTCTGCGGTAATATTTATTAATTTAACTCATAACAGACTTTAAACATGAACAAGTTTATCTTTATAACACTATTCCTTGTGGGAAACGTGTTTTCGGTATGCCTTGCACAATCCTATCCTTATCAAAAGGAATCCATCCCCGTCCCCCAACGGGTGAAAGATCTATTGTCACGCATGACACTTGAAGAAAAAATAGCAGAACTGAACTTAATACCTTATTATATGAAAGACGACTCCATCTGCCGGTCTCTGATACGTGCAGGGAAAGTCGGTGCTTTTTTGAAAGCGAATGGAGCGGAACTAAACCGTTCTCTACAAGAGGAGGCTCTGAAACATAGCAGGTTAGGTATTCCTTTAGTTTTTCATGAAGATGTCATTCACGGATATCGCACCATTACCCCCATTCCACTAGCCGAATCGTGTAGTTGGAATCCGGAACTAGTAGAACAAAGTGCCGCTATGGCAGCGCGGGAAGCCGCCGCAGCAGGTATCCAACTGACCTACGCGCCGATGGTTGACATATCATACGATCCTCGTTGGGGACGTATTATGGAAACATCCGGTGAAGATGCTTACTTGTGCGGAGAACTGGCTGCCGCAAGAGTCCGAGGTTTTCAAGGGGACGACTTGACAAGTCCTCATACGATTGCTGCCTGCGTAAAGCATTTTGCCGGTTATGGGGCAGTCATGGCAGGAAGAGACTATCAAGAAACGGACGTATCTCTGCGCAAACTTCAGGAAGTTTATCTCCCTCCTTTTCAAGCAGCCATTAATGCAGGAGTAGCAAGTGTCATGTGCGCATATACCTCCTACGATGGAGAGCCGCTGACAATGAACTATTTCATGAATGAAGAGGTGTTGCGTAAACAAATGCAGTTCAAAGGATTGCTAATGACCGATTGGACAACTTTTCAACATGCGGTGACGGAAGGAGCCGCCGACAACGGACAAGAAGCTGCTGAAAGAGGCATCAAAAGCGGAATAGACATGGATATGAGCGCCAAACAGTTTATCGAATTCCTGCCGGAGCTGGTAAGAACACAGAAAGTTCCGGAACAACTGATTAACCGCGCTGCCGCCCGTGCCTTAGAACTGAAATTCCGGTTGGGGCTGTTTGATAATCCATTCGCCTACTTTAATACCGAACGGGAAAAGCAGACACTTTATTCTAAAGAAAGCCAGGAAGACGCATACCAAATGGCTTGTCAAAGTATGGTACTCTTAAAAAATGAAGATCGGACACTTCCCTTATCCGACTCTAAAAGAATAGCACTAGTTGGTCCATTCGCCAATGCACGCTACCATTTGCTGGGTTCCTGGAATATGAAAGGAAACAGTAAAGAGGTAATTACGGTAGAAGAAGGCTTCAAAGCCTTACGTACCGATATCCCGATTGATGTACGGGCTTGTGACTTCTCCGGTATTACACCGGACTATTTGTCGGATGTTTGTGCTTTGGCACAAAAAAATGAAATCATTATAGCTTGTCTCGGAGAACCGTCCAACTTATCTGGAGAAGCTGTTTCAACCGCCAAAATCGAGTTACCAGATCAGCAGATGAGATTGCTGAAAGCATTGAAGACAACCGGAAAAAAAATCATCGTGGTGTTATTCAACGGCCGACCGCTAGTATTGGATGAAGTCATCAAGAACTGCGATGCCCTACTGGAAGCCTGGTATCCCGGCACTATGGGAGGAAAAGCCGTAGCAGCCTTACTGACAGGTATCGAAAATCCCTCAGGGAAACTTTCGCAGACTTTCCCCAGACATGCGGGGCAGATTCCTATTGTTTATAATGCCAGAAGAACTTTTTACACAGTACACCACGCCGACATACCGCAAGGAGCCTTATTTCCATTCGGATTCGGTCTGAGTTACACGCAATACAAATATTCCTCTCCCGTTACCGATAAGACAGAATATCGAAAGGGAGATTCCGTCACTGTACGGATAAAAATCAAGAATACAGGTTCCGTAGCGGGCAGAGAAATTGTACAGCTTTATATACGTGACGAAGTGGCTACCGTCATTCCAAGAGAAAAGGAATTAAAACGCTTTGTTTCCATCCATCTTCAGCCCGGCGAAGAGAAGGAGATTCGTTTTACTATTCCTTCCGCAGATTTTAGCATATACAATAATAAAATGGAAAAGGTACTGGAATCCGGAAGCTTTACCATCGGCATCGGTCCAAATTCTTCTGAATTAAATCAAACTAAAGTATATTTCCTTTAATCACCTATTAAAAACAACTCGTATGAACATTAGAGTAAAAGCTATCGTCCTCATCTTCTCCGGACTTTGCAGTCTGGGAAGCCTGAACGGACAACCCCCGATGGGAGTTACCCACTCCGGGCAGTCAACCTCGCAAGCTCCTTTCCCATTGACACAGTACACGGAACTCAAGAATCCGGCCCCAACGGACGGGGAGTCTTGGAAAGACCTTTCCGGCACTCGTTGCGCATGGGGAAACACTTACACCCGATATAAGAAAGAGGTAAATCCACGTCTCAATCAGAAAAAGATTGATATCAAAGGATGGAAAGGAGAAAGAGTCGCCGCACAGTTGGTAGTTTCTTCCACTATCGATTTGGATAATGTTTCCGTAGAAATAGCTCCCCTGACGCATTCCTCCGGTAAACAAAGCATTTCGGCAGACCGTATTCTGAAAGGGTTTGTCAGATATGTGATGACAGATGAACTGAACAAGAACCAAAAAGGTACTTGCGGTCCCCGGCCGGACTTGTCACAATTCGACTCCACACTGGTAGCTGACCCTATCGACCATCTCGCCGCTGCTTTACCGATAAAAGCGAAAACCTCTCAAGGATACTGGATACGCGTCTGGATTCCTGAAGATGCAATTAGCGGAAATTATTCATCCGATGTACTTATAAAGAATAATCACGAAGTGATCGGGAAGTTAAAACTGACCGTACAGGTTCAGCAACGCACATTGCCTCAACCCGATCAATGGGCTTTCCATCTGGACCTTTGGCAAAACCCATTTGCAGTGGCCCGTTATCATCAGGTTCCTTTATGGTCGGAGGAACACTTCAGAATCTTAAAGACAGAACTGCAACCATACGCGGAGGCAGGTGGAAAAGTGATTACCGTCCCCATCATGCACCACCCTTGGGGCGGACAAACTTACGATCCATACGAAACGATGATCACTTGGGTTCGGAAAATAGACGGCAGCTGGTGGTTCGACTACACGATCTTCGACAAATGGGTGGAGTTCATGATGGATATGGGAGTAAAAAAGGAGATCGGATGCTATTCCATGATTCCCTGGAAACTGTCTTTCCTCTATTTCGACCAAGCCACCAACAGCATGAAAGAATTAAAATCCAAGCCGGGAGAGCAGGCTTATCACGACCTATGGTTAAGTATGCTGAAAGACTTTGCCGCTCACTTAAAATCCAAAGGCTGGTTTGACATTACGCACATCGCTATGGACGAACGCCCCATGCCCGATATGTTGAAAGCACTGAAGATTATCCGTGAAGCAGATCCGAATTTCAAGGTTTCACTTGCCGGCTCACTCCATAAAGAACTTTCCGACGAACTGAATGATTATTGCATTGCCATCGCAGAGAAATTCAGTGAAGAGATGAAAGCGAAACGGAAAGCAGAAGGAAAAATCACAACTTACTACACCTGTTGCGCAGAATCCCATCCCAACACATATACATTCAGCAACCCGGCAGAAGGCGCTTGGATAGCCTGGTATGCAGCGAAAGAAAATCTGGACGGATACCTGCGTTGGGCATTGAACAGCTGGACTATCGAGCCGTTACTAGACAGCCGCTTCTACACATGGGGAGCCGGAGATACTTACCTTCTCTATCCAGGAGGAAGGACTTGTCTGCGTTTCGAGAATCTGGTGGCAGGCATACAGGCATACGAGAAAATCCGAATCCTGAAAACGGAACTGCAAACCCAAAACAAGACTGCTACACTACGCAAACTGGAGAGAGTACTTGAAAGTTTTGATGAGCTCCAACTGTTAAAGACTCCGGCAAACGTCGTAGTGGAAAAAGCGAATCTGTTTATCAACGGGCTCTAGGTTTCCGATTGCTTACAGAACACATTGTGCCACTCTATTGCTATGAGGGTGGCATAATAATTTGCGTTTCAACACACCATCATGAAATATTTTCGTCATATCTTATCCTACACTTCCGCTTTTTTTCGTACTTTTACCCCTTGTTGGAAAGAAGTGCCTTTCTGACCCTTGAGAACAGAAAAAGAAAAAAGCAATATATAAAATGAATCACAAATGGAATTATCGACCCATTACACCCGAACAGGCAGAGACAAGCCAGATATTGGCCCAAGAATTAGGGATTAGCCCGATACTTGGACAACTTTTGGTGCAACGGGGAATTACGA
>OGFY01000029.1_pt1 | contig 128425 bp, 107 predicted proteins | sample 1570951 | NCBI WGS metagenome assembly OGFY01 (sample SAMEA2581942, study PRJEB24529) | metagenome | biome: Human gut stool | place: China | collected 2011
TTGTGAATTTGTATACCATGTCCTTGCACAGGTGGTTACCATGTTGCACTTGACATATCATCCGCCCGCAAGTAAAGACACAAACATTGTGATAGAAATAAACTATATAAATATCACAAAGTTACTGCTATTTTATAGGGGAGAACCTCGTTCTCCCGTTCGTGTGCATTGCACACGATTGCACGCAATGCGTGCAAATTTGAATACACATTTTTTATCACATCAAAAATATTATGTATAAGCATAAATATTCATCAATGCGGGCGGATATTATCCGCCCCTACAAGTTTGTGACATTTACTAAATTTGTATTAACATACAATTTGTACGGTTACTTGTGGGCGAACACGGTTCGCCCTACAGATTATACACTGCTTTTGTTGTATAAAAAGCTATGTGTATAACCATAAAATTTTTTAAATGCCACTACGGTGTTGCAATTATTTTGTTGTATCCAGAAAATTCGTATAAAAGAAAACGGAGTGCATTACGCACTCCGTTTTCTTACGCCCACAAAATAATAAAAAAAGAAGGAAATAGCTGTTTAATAAAGTAACAGTTTAACCTTGCAGGATTTCAAGTCATTTCCTGTAAACCGTTATCCTATGCGAGTATTCTAACACTAACAGTAATAAAAGTCAAGACTGTTATGATATTTTTTGTTATTGATAGTAATAATATCGTTTAACTTTACACATTGAATAAATCATGTGTCTGAAATTCGTGCAGATTATCAAAAGAAACCTGCCTGTCTGAAGAAGAAAATCCACAAAAACATCGTGAAACACGCTAAAACCGAAGTGAACACAACCGCCGCACCTGCAAGTTTGAAGTCGCTGTCCATTTGCTGAGCCATTGTGAATGATGAAACCGCACACGGCGATGCAAAAAGTCCGATAAGCGACACAAAGTCAACTCCTCTGATTCCTATAAGCGCCGCCGTACCCAGACAAAGTGCCGGCACAACAACAAGTCTTGCGATTATGCAGATTATGAGGTTGCGTGAACAGCCTTTTATGCTGTCAAATGTGACAGACGCACCGAGTACAATCAGCGCAAGCGGAGTTGCAACCGCCGCAATATCCGAAACCGTTTTGTCAATTGTTTCCGGAAGGCTTATATTGAACGCAACAGACAAAAGTCCGAGCACAGAGCCGATAATCAGTGGATTTTTGGCAATGCCTTTTAAAATTTTCAGCACATTTATCTTTTGCCCTCTGAAAATTTCAAGCGTGATGACGGCAAGCATATTGTAAATCGGAACAACAACAGCAACAAGCACGGCTGTCATGCCAAGCTTATCCTTGCCGAAAATATTCGCCGCAATCGGAAGTCCCATAAGTACAAAATTACTGCGGTAAATCGCCTGAATCATCGCACCACGGCTGTAATTTGACTTTTCAACAAGGAGTGTAAACCCGATTGACAAAAAGTAAATCGTGAACACGCCAATAACCGCAAAGGCAAGCAGCTTCGGGCTGAAAACGCTTGAAAAATCTGAGCCGTAGATGTTATTGAACATCAGAAACGGAAAAAATACATTGAAAACAATTTTGTTAAGCTGAGGCAGAAAGCTGTCCTGCAAAATTTTTAATTTTCTCACAAGAAAACCGATGAAAAGCATTATGAACATCGGCAGAACCGCATTAAGCGCAACGAAAAAGCTCTCCATAAAATCACCTCTTTTCAGCATACCACATTGCAAAAATTTTTTCAACAAAGCATATACCCGAAAATGTACATTTGTTCAAGTTGAAATATGTCGATTTGTGTGTTAAAATATTCTGTGAACGATTTAAAATGAAACAACGAGGTGTGTCCATGAAAAAATGTGAATTCTGCGGAAAACAGATATCGTATTTTGACCAGTATTGTGATGATGAGTGTCATATTAAAGCAAATAAATTTTACGAAAAGGGCGAGCGTTTCGGCAAGCTGTTTGCGGTAATCAATATGATTTGTGTGTTCGGAATTCCAATCGGACTTTTTATGCTCTCGTTTGCAAGAGAGGTCGGTCTTACCGTCGCACTTGCAAGCTGTGTAATTCTCGGAATTATGCTCATTATTCTTCCGTTTCCCACGGAAAATATGATTTCAAAATTCAAAATTCGGAAAGCCGTAAAAATCACAAGAATGATCGGCGGTGCGGTAATTTTCCTCGGAGTGCTGATTTTGCTCCTTGCATTGTTAATTAAATTCTGATTTAAATTGAATAAAACGAAAAATTGCGTCAATACTATTTTCAGCAAATACAAAGGAGGACTTTGAATGCTCGATAAAATAGCATTGACGCTTCTTATTATCGGCGGACTCAACTGGGGAAGTGTCGGCATTTTTCAGTTTGATCTTGTTGCGTGGATTTGCGGCGGACAGACAGGAATCATAAGCCGTATTGTTTATATCCTTGTCGGACTTTCCGCAATCTGGTGCATTACACTTTTATTCAGGGGTACAAGCGACACCGTGACGGACGGAACAGTTACCAATTCGTAGATTTTATGAATTATTGTAATGTAGGGGCGAACCGTGTTCGCCGGCCGTGTGTGTTGCACACGGTTGAACGCAATGCGTTCAAATTTAAAAATACGGATAAGAAATAACCATAAACAAAAAACAGGCTGTCATATGACAACCTGTTTTCTTATGTAATATTTACTGCGTGGCAGATTTATTTCAATTAAAGTGCCTCAACAATAGCTCTTGTATCTCTTGCAATAACCATTTCTTCGTCGGTTGCAATGAGTTCAACTCTGATTGCAGAATCAGGAGTTGAGAGTGTGCCTGTAACACCGCATGTAGCCTGCTTGTTGAATTCCTTATCCAACTTAACGCCAAGGCATTCAAGATAGTCGCAAACCTTTTCACGGAGCATAGGCTGGTTTTCACCGATACCTGCCGTGAATACGATGCCGTCACAACCGCCGAGCGCTACATAATAACTGCCGATGTACTTTGCAATCTGGTAGTAAAGCATTTCGTGGGCAAGGTGAGCTCTCATATTGCCGTCTGCCTCGGCTGCACAAACATCACGGTCGTCAGACGAAACGCCCGAGATGCCCAAAAGACCCGATTCCTTGTTGAGAATCTTTGACATTTCCTCGGGAGTGAGATGCTCTTTTTCAGCGATAAATGTGATAACAGACGGATCAAGTGAACCTGAACGGGTGCCCATCATAAAACCACCGAGAGGAGTAAGTCCCATTGTAGTGTCGATAACCTTACCGCCCTTTACGGCTGTGATTGAAGAACCGTTGCCGATGTGACAGGTAATAAGCTTGAGCTCTTCCTTTTTTCTGCCCATAAGGTCAGCCATTTTTTCGGAAACATAACGGTGAGATGTGCCGTGAAAGCCGTACTTTCTTACACCGAACTTTTCATAATACTTGTAAGGCACTGCATACATAAATGCTTTTTCGGGCATTGTCTGGTGAAAAGCAGTATCAAAAACCGCAACCTGCGGAACTTTCGGACCGAAAACTCTTGTGCAGGCCTCAATGCCCTGAAGGTGTGCAAGGTTGTGAAGAGGTGCAAGAGGAGCAAGCTCTCTGATTTTGTTGATTACCGAGTTATCTACAAGCACCGACTTGTCAAAGTACGCACCGCCCTGCACAACTCTGTGACCTACGGCGGAAACCTCGGACAAATCGCTGATTGCACCGTATTCGGGATCTAAGAGTGCATTTTTAACAGCCTCAAAAGCCTGAGTGTGATTAAGCATCTGTGTTTTGCGGTTGATTTTTTTGCCGTCGGGCGTTTTAAAACCAATGAAAGCACCGTTCTGACCGATTCTTTCACAGTTACCCTTTGCGAGAACTGCCTCGTTGTCAGTATCAATAAGCTGGTACTTGAGCGAGGAACTGCCTGCGTTGATTACGAGAATTTTCATTACAATCGTCCCCTTTGGTAGTTGTTTTCAGTTTAAAATATAAGAAATATATTTGCCTGTCGTCATATTTTATACTATAATGTAAATCAGAAAAAGACTTTTCAAAATTGACAGGTCACACATACATATGATACTCCAAATTATGTATGTTTTCAAGTGTTTTTTACAATATGTATGCGAAATAAAGGCTTCGGAGGAATAGTTATGGCAACAGCTGTCATCTGCGAATTCAATCCGTTTCACAACGGTCATAAATATTTGCTCGAAAGTGCAAAAAATGTGCTTAAAGAGCCGGTCATAGCAATTATGAGCGGCAGCTTTACCCAGCGTGGTGAGGTTGCCGTGTGCGACAAATTTGTCCGTGCAAAATCTGCCCTTGAAAACGGTGCGGATTTGGTGCTTGAACTGCCCGTTGTGTTCTCACTTTCGGGGGCTGAGGGCTTTGCAAAGGCAGGTGTTGCGATTGCGTCGGCTTTTGACTGCACAAATCATCTTGCCTTCGGCAGTGAAAGCGGTGATTGCGAACTGCTCAAAAAATCCGCAAACGCTGTTTGTGATGAAAGGGTACAGGCTCTTGTGCGTGACGGAATGAAAAACGGCGGATACTACCCTCGTGAACTTGAAAACGCCGTCAAAACGGTTTTCGGAGATGAGATTTCGTCCGTACTCTGCGAACCTAACAATATTCTTGGCGTTGAGTATATAAAGGCATTGAACGGTACGGGTGTTGAGCCGTTCTCGGTTGCAAGAACAGGTGTTGCACACGACAGCCGAATTGCGGGCGAGGGCTTTGCGTCTGCGTCACACATAAGAGAAATGTTGCGTAACGGTGAAAATGCGAAGAAGTACGCTCCGCACATTCCCGATGAAATCACATTCCCCGAAAATCTTGACAGACCGTTATTGTACCGCCTGCGTACTATGACAAGAGAGGACATTGCAAAACTGCCCAATGTGGGTGAGGGGCTTGAAAACAGAATTGCCGATGCGGCAGTGCGTTGCAGTACCTCATCAGAAATTGCCGACCTTGTAAAGACAAAGCGCTACACTCATGCACGCATACGGAGAATACTCGCCTGTGCATTGCTCGGAATTGAAAAAACTCATACGCAAATCCCGATTGAGTATGTCCGTGTTTTAGGCTTTACAAACGAGGGGGCGGAATTGCTCAAAGACTGCCGACTGAATATTGTCACCTCTGCAAGCAACGGTATCAGAACAGGCGGCAACACAAAGGCATTGCTTGAAAAGGACATTTTAGCCTACGATATTTCGGCACTTGCGTATGAAATTCCAAAAAGGAGCGGTCTTGATTTTACAACGCCTATTGTGAAAATATGACATTGGTCGATTGATTCGTCAATGATATGCCGAAAACGGCAGTTTCTGAGGATTTTTCTTACATTTTTTACCGCAAAAAACAGCGGATTTTACGGGATTTTTATCTTTTTTGTGAGAAGTGCAACAATAAGTGTGTAATCTTTTTGTAATTATTATTGAACCCGATAAAAGTAGAAAAATGGTCAAAAAAACATTGACAAATATTTAACAAAGATGATAAAATAGAATCAATCGAGAATTAGCTAAATTCTTAAACAACGATTGAAAGGATCCAGAAAAATGAAAAGAATTCTTTGCTTTCTGATGGCGTGCACAATGTGCGCATCAGCAGCGGTCGGACTCTCGGGATGCGGTTGTGACGACAACACATCATCAAACAGCAGTAAGCCCGGCTACAAGGTTGAGCCGACAGAGCCTGACCTTACAAACGGAGATTTCGGATTTTTCATTATCAATCAGGAAGAACTTATGATTACAAAGTACACAGGTTCTGACACGGTTATTGAAATTCCCGAAAGCTACAAGAACTACAAAGTTACCGTAATCGGTGCAAGCGTGTTCAATAACTCCAAAATTACGGAAGTAACAATTCCGTCAAGTATCAAGCAGATTGAAGATTATGCCTTTTCAAGCTGTCACAGCCTCACAAAGGTAAATCTTACCGAAGGTCTTGAAATCCTTAACAACAGTGTGTTCTTTAACTGCTCTGAGTTAAGAGAAATCAAGCTTCCGAGTACACTCAAAGAAATCGGACCGAGAGCTTTTTCGGGTGCGGCACTTAACAATGTTGTTCTTCCCGACAGCGGTAAACTTACAAAGATTGATGAATATGCTTTTTATCAGTCGCGTGAGCTTACAGACATTACAATTCCGGCTTGTATTACAAGTATTCCCGACAATGTATTCGCAGAATGCAGTAAGGAAGTTACAATCCACGGAGCAAGCGGTTCATATGCCCAGAGCTATGCTAAGAAAAACAACCTTAAATTCAAGGCTGACTTAGGCAGTTCTTCAAAAAAGGCAACAAAGGCAACAAAGGCAAGCGGTAAGGCTGCCGAGAAAGCCGAGTAATTGAGGCAAATTAATTTGATATCATTTTCAGCTTTGCTGAATCTAATATAATTATGCAAGATAAGAGGTAGATTAAATGAGTACAAAAGAGTATCCTATCGTAGATAACGCAGAAAGCTTTGAAGCTGCCCTTGCAAGAGTAAGAGAAGCTCAGAAAATTTTTGCTACCTACACACAGGAGCAGGTTGACAAGATTTTTCTTGCTGCCGCTACTGCTGCTAACCAGATGAGAATTCCGCTCGCTAAGATGGCTGTTGAAGAAACAGGCATGGGCGTTGCAGAAGATAAGGTTATCAAGAACCACTTCGCATCTGAGTATATTTACAATGCTTACAGAAATGTTAAGACTTGCGGCGTTCTTGAGGAAGACAAGGCTTACGGCATTAAGAAGATTGCTGAGCCAATCGGTGTAATCGCTGCCGTTATTCCTACAACAAACCCAACTTCAACCGCTATCTTCAAGACACTCGTTTGTCTTAAGACAAGAAACGGTATCATCATCAGCCCGCATCCCCGTGCTAAGAAGAGCACAATTGAGGCTGCAAAGGTTGTTCTTGAAGCTGCTGTTAAGGCAGGCGCTCCGGAGGGTATCATCAGCTGGATTGATATTCCTTCACTCGAACTCACAAACACACTTATGCAGGAAGCTGACTGCATCCTCGCAACAGGCGGCCCCGGCATGGTTAAGGCTGCTTATTCATCAGGTAAGCCTGCACTCGGTGTTGGCGCCGGTAACACACCTGCTATCATTGATGAAACAGCTGACATTTTACTCGCAGTTAACTCAATTATCCACTCAAAGACATTTGATAACGGTATGATCTGTGCTTCAGAGCAGTCTGTTATCGTTGAAAAGAAGATTTACAGCAAAGTTAAGAAGGAATTCAAGGCTCGTGGCTGCTACTTCCTTAACGAGGAAGAGACAGAGAAGGTTAGAAAGACTATCATCATCAACGGCGCTCTTAACGCTAAGATTGTTGGTCAGAAGCCTGTTACAATCGCAGCTCTTGCAGGTGTAACAATTCCTGAGGAAACAAAGGTTCTTATCGGTGAGGTAGAATCAGTTGACATCAGCGAAGAGTTTGCTCACGAGAAGCTTTCTCCTGTACTCGCTATGTACAAGGCTGAAGATTTTGAAGATGCTATTGCAAAGGCTGAGCATCTTATTGCTGACGGCGGTTACGGTCACACATCTTCACTTTATGTTGACGCTGTAAACGAAAGAGCAAAGATTGACGAGTTCGCATCAAGAATGAAAACTTGCCGTATCCTTGTTAACACACCTTCTTCACAGGGTGGTATCGGTGACCTTTACAACTTCAAGCTTACTCCTTCACTCACACTCGGCTGTGGTTCATGGGGCGGCAACTCTGTTTCTGAGAATGTTGGTTGCAAGCACCTTATCAATATTAAGACAGTTGCCGAGAGGAGAGAAAATATGCTTTGGTTCAGAGCACCTGAAAAGGTTTATATCAAGAGGGGCTGTATGCCTGTAGCTCTTCAGGAACTCAAGGATGTAATGGGTAAGAAGAGAGCATTCATCGTTACTGACTCATTCCTTTATAAGAATGGCTACACAAAGCCAATCACAGACAAGCTCGATGAAATGGGCATCACATATACAACATTCGCAGATGTTGAGCCTGACCCATCACTTATTTCAGCTCAGAAGGGTGCAGAGGCTATGCGTAAGTTTGAGCCTGACTGCATTATCGCACTCGGCGGCGGTTCAGCAATGGACGCCGGCAAGATTATGTGGGTTCTCTATGAGCATCCGGAAGTTGACTTCCAGGATATGGCTATGCGTTTCTGCGATATCCGTAAGAGAGTTTACACATTCCCGAAGATGGGTGAGAAGGCATACTTCATTGCTATCCCAACATCATCAGGTACAGGTTCTGAGGTTACTCCTTTCGCAGTTATCACAGACCAGAATACAGGCGTTAAGTATCCGCTTGCTGACTATCAGCTTATGCCTAAAATGGCAATCGTTGATGCTAACAACATGATGAGCGGTCCTAAGGGACTTACAGCTGCATCAGGTATCGACGCTGTTTCTCACGCACTTGAGGCTTACGCTTCAATGATGGCTACAGATTTCACAGACGGTCTTGCACTCCGTTCACTCAAGCTTATCTTCGAGTATCTCCCTGCTTGCTATGACAACGGTATGAACGAGCCTGTTGCTCGTGAGAAGGTTGCTCACGCTGCTACAATGGCAGGTATGGCATTCGCTAACGCATTCCTCGGTGTTTGTCACTCAATGGCTCATAAGCTCGGTGCTTTCCATCATGTACCGCACGGTATTGCTAACGCACTTATGCTTGAGCAGGTAATCAGATTCAACTCAGCAGAAGTTCCTGCTAAGATGGGTACATTCCCACAGTATGATCACCCGCACACACTTGCTCGTTATGCTGAAGTAGCTCGTTACCTCGGCCTCGGCGGCAAGAACGATACAGAGAGCGTTGAAAACCTTATCAAGGCTGTTAACGACCTCAAGGCAAGAGTTGGCATCAAGAACTCTATCAAGGATTATGTTCCGGACGAAGAGGACTTCCTCAACCGTCTTGACGCTATGACAGAGCAGGCATTTGATGACCAGTGCACAGGTGCAAACCCAAGATATCCGCTCTTCAAGGAAATCAAGCAGATGTACCTCAATGCTTACTATGGCAACAACAGCGAGACTGTTTAATCTATCTCGTAATGCATAATTATAAAACACCCTGCCCCCGTGGCAGGGTGTTTTGTTGTATATGAATAATGTTGCAATGTGTTTGTAATACTGTAGCGGCGAACCGTGTTCGCCAATCGTTTTGGTTGCAAAACCAAAACGAACATATACAAATTATATGTTAAAACAAATTTTATAAATGTACCAGTAGGGGCGCTCATTGGGCGCCCGACTTGATGAATATTTATGTTTATACATATATTTTTTGATGTGATTAAAACTGTGTGTTCAAATTTGCACGCATTGCTTGCAATCGTGTGCGTTGCACACGAAAGGGAGAACACGGTTCTCCCTTACAAAACATCAATGATTTTGTGACATTTATAAAATTTGTTTTCAATAAATGATATTTGCCATTACTTGCGGGCGTCCGATGAACGCCCCTACAGGATTGTGCGAACAATTGCAATGCTACGCTCGGACATAATATGTTTTGGGATATTTACAAACTATCTACACGAATTGGGTACGGCGGCTCGCCGTGCGGGCGTCCAATGAACGCCCCTACAGGATTGTGCGAACAATTCCAATGCTACGCTCGGGCATAATATGTTTTTTTACATTACAGACTGTCTGCCCGACCGCAATTTTCCATTTTCCATTTTCAACTTTCAATTTAAATAAACTTCCTCTTGGGCGTAATATGCTTTTAATATTACAAACTATTATGCACAATGCACAAAAGAATGTTAAAAATTTCACAAATATTTAGTTAAAAGTTTAACGAATTTTTATGCACTTCGCATAAAATATCTTGCTCTTTTTGTTTGAAAGGTAAAAAATATTTTATTTGTATTTGCTAAATGCACAAAGAAAATTAAAATTATTTTGTTATTTTTACACTGTACTAACCCCTGAAATTGTTGTATAATATAACCGAAGCAATGAAAGATTGCTTGATAAATTTTTAATATTTTAAAGCGAAAGGGGCTTTATTATGAAATTAGATACAGTTCTTGCAAAAAGAGAGAACAAGGTAGTTTATAAAGACGGTGCGCTTGCAGCCAAAGTTTTTGACGAGTGTTATCCGAAATCAGATATTCTTAACGAGGCTCTTAATCAGGCAAGAGTTGAGGAAACAGGACTCAATATTCCGAAAATTGAAGAGGTTACAAAGATTGACGGAAAATGGGCAATTATCTCCACCTTCATCGAGGGCAAAACTCTTGCGGAGCTTATGGCAGAGCATCCCGAAAAAGAGGACGAATACCTCAATCTCTTTGTTGACATTCAGGTTAAAATCCTCAGCCAAAAAGCACCGTTGCTTAACAAACTCAAGGATAAGATGAAACGCAAAATCAGCGAAACCGACCTTGACGCAACAACAAGATATGAGCTTGAAACCCGTCTTAACGGTATGCCGAACCACACAAAGGTTTGTCACGGCGATTTCAACCCGAGTAATATTATTATTGACGAGTCGGGTACACCGTATGTTATTGACTGGTCACACGCAACACAGGGTAACGGTTCAGCCGATGCCGCAAGAACTTACCTCTTGTTCCGTTTGAATCATCAGGAAGAGCTTGCAGAAAAGTATATGAAGCTTTACTGCACAAAGACCGACACAGCCCGTCAATATGTTGACCGCTGGCTTCCGATTGTAGCCGCATCACAGTCTGTTAAGGGCAAACCCGAAGAGAGAGAGTTCCTTCTCAAATGGGCAAGTGTTTGCGAATACCAGTAATGCCGTATAAATGTATTTTTAATTCATATTTTACTCAGCAAAATTTCATTTTGAAATTTTCTCTCCTCTGTTTTTTTCATAATTGTATTACGGAAACCGAATAAAAGCAGCTCCCGCTCCAAATGCTTGGTGCGGGAGCTGCTTTTTTAATGCGAAATTTATGTTGACGGTATGCTGTAAATATTACAAAAGGTTACAAAATTTGTAATAATTCGCTTTAATTTGGTGCCTGAAATGAAGATTTTGTGAGTAAAACTGCATCAAATTTTCCGAATTAGCAAAAAATACGGGCTTTGGGGTTGATTTTTTAAAAGAGTGATGTTATAATGGTTACAATGTTGTTATCAAGGTGTAACCTGATTTGTAATTTACTGTCAGATTTGGTAACAATTTTTCGGTCAAATCTTCCGTACAGATTAAAACGGACTGTACTTTGAGTCGGTCGTTATTTTTCTGTAAGAGCTTTGACTCTCTGAAAAAATGGAGGTAATTAACGATGCAGAGAATAAAAAAGATTACTGCAATCATTCTGAGTGTTCTCACACTTTCAAGTGTATGCGTATTCGGTTCTTCATTTTCTGCCGGTGCAAAAGGCACGGGTGCAGGTCTTGCAGAATGGGCACTCAATGCCTATAACAGCGGATGGTCATATGTTTACGGCGGTTCAACCCCCGGAGCGGTTGACTGTTCAGGTCTTATCTATTCATATGCCGGCGGCGAAAGATGCGGTAATCCACAGCTTGAAACAGCTACCGAAACAGGTTCGGTAAGCGCAGGTATTCCTAATGTTCACGGTCTTGGACTTTGGCGTCCCGGTCATGTCGGTGTCTATGTCGGCAACGGTATGGAGGTTGACGCAAGAGGTGATGAATACGGTGTTTGCTACGAGGCAATCGGCGGTTATAACAATTGGACATACTGGTTCAAGCTTGCCGCAGTTTCATATGTAACAAACGGTTGGGAAAGCTTTAACGGCAACTACTACTACTACGAAAACGGCGAGTACATTGTAAATACTTCAAGAACAATTGACGGTACTACATATTACTTTGACTCACAGGGCAGATCGAGCAAGACTCCTTCAGACACTTCTTCAAGCAGTTCATCGGGTTCAAGCTCATCAGGCTCATCAGGTTCTTCAAGTTCATCAGGCAGCTCATCATCTTCAAGCAACACACCGAGTGTTTACAAGAACGGTTCATCGGGTGCTGAGGTAAAGAAGATTCAGCAAAGACTTGCTGACCTCGGCTATTATGACGGTGCAGTTGACGGTTACTTCGGTGACGCAACAGAGGAGGCTTATAAGGCATTCCAGAAAGCCGCAGGTCTTACAGTTGACGGTATTGCAGGCGATTCGAGAAATACACTTTATTCGGAGAATGCTCCCGAAGCTCCAAAAGCCGATACAACAACAAAGACTGAGGACAAGCCCAAAGAAGAAACAACTGCTCCCACAGAGGCGACAACAGAGCCTGTAACAGAGGCAGTTCAGTATCAGAACGGTGATGAAAACGATGAAGTAACTGCAATTCAGCAGCAGCTTATAAAACTCGGCTACTTTGCAATGGATGCAACAGGCTACTATGGTGAATATACAGCGCAGGCCGTTGCAAATTTCCAGAATCAGAATTCACTCGATTCAACAGGTATTGTTGATGAGAAAACATACAACGCACTGTTCAGCGACAACGCAGTTGCAAACCCCAAAACAGAGGTTGTAAGCGGTGAGGTTTCTCCGGCGGTTTCAGCCGCTCCGATTGAGATGCCTTCTTCAACAGGTGCGTCGCAGTTCATTCTTTCAAATGAAAAGAATCAGAACTACTCGGACACAGCATCAAGCGTTGCCGTTCAGTCCGTAAAGTCTGCCGACAAGGCTCTTGCAAAGTCAAATGCCGCAAGCACACCGACTCTTGTTGCCGCAGTTCAGAGATCCGCAAATGTAGGTCTTTGGTTTGTGCTTGTTGCAGTTATCCTCGGCGCAATTGCTTTTGTATTCTTCCTTCGTGACAGAAAGCTTTCAAGATATTCAAGATATGTCGCAAGAAAGAAAAAAAGAGCCACCAAAGCCGAACTTGACGCAAGATGGTAATTGATATATAATCCGATTATTAAACAGTCGATTGCAAAGCAGTCGGCTGTTTTTGCTTAATTAAAAATGGAAAATTGAAAATGGAAAATTTAAAATGGAAAATTTAAAATGGAAAATTGTGGTCGGGCAGACAGTTTGCAAAATGAAAAGCATTGTTTCCCGACTGTTTTTTTGTTAGATGAAAGTTACCTTTTAATTGTAGGGGTAGCCTTGCGACTATATTTCAGACGGGAGGATATTATCCGCCTCTACGACACGAATAGGGAACGGTGACATACCGTACGAATAAAAATGTGGACATTTATTGCACATTCGTGTTAAAATACAAGATGAAATAGTGTGTGGAAAGAAAGCGGTGACTGTTAATGAAAAAATCCGAAAAACCAATCGGCAAAATAAAAGTCAAAAAGTCGATTTTCAAAAGGCTTTTCTTTCACATACTTGTGCTGTTTATTTTGGCGGTGATTGTTTCGGGTACGCTCAATTGCATTGAAAACATTCAGCGCACAAGGCGGTTTACACGACAGCTGACCGAAAGTGCGTCAAAGGTTGCAACAGAAACTTTTGAACGCTGCGATATAAACGCATTGCTTGATAATCCCGATTCCGAAGAATATCGGAAAGCTGTTAAGACCTTGAGGTGGATTTGTCAGACGAATCACCTTGAATATATGTACATTTACATTCCGAATTTTGACGAAAACAAGGTTACATATGTTATGACTGTTGCCGATGATGACAGCGAAAACGAGAATGTTTTAAATGTGAGAAGTGCAGGTGCAGAGGTTGACCACAGCTTGTGGGACGCTGAAAAAGAGGCGTGGGAAAATCCTAACCTTGTCACGGCTTACGAATATCAGAACGACAGCTTCGGCAGTTTTTACACGGCATTTTCAGCGATTCAAGGCAGGGACGGCAAGCCTGTTGCATTAATCGGTGCGGACTATTCGCTGACGCAGATTTATACGGAAATCATTTTCTATACTGCAATGCGAGTTCTTGCGTTGTTTGTTGTGCTGGCAATTGTATTCTTGCTTGTAATGCGGTTTGTCAGAAAAAAGATGTATAATCCGATACTTTTGATTTTTGAAAAAATTCGAGGATACTTTTCCGACAAGGCTGACGGCACAAATACAAAGAAAGCGTTTGTGCCGATAAAACTTGGCTCTGACGATGAAATTCAGCTTTTGGCTGATTATTTCAACGATATGGCTCACGATGTAGAAACTTATGTTGAAAAAAATTCCGCCCTTGCGAGTGAAAAGGCTAAAAATGAAACCGAGCTTGAGGTTGCAAGGCGGATTCAGTACGGAATAATTGCGAGAGAAAAGAATGTTGTCTTTGCCGATTGTTTTGATGTTTCGGCAAGAATGGAGTCTGCAAGACAGGTAGGCGGCGATTTTTACGATTGCTTTGCATTGCCTGACGGCAGAATATGTGCCGTAGTCGGTGATGTGTCGGGCAAGGGTGTTGCGGCGGCAATGTTTATGGCTTTTGCAAAAACTCTTATCCACGAAAAAATGACCGAAAATGCAGAACCCGACAGGGCATTTGAAGAAATCAACAGGGAACTCTGTTCGTCAAATCCCGAGGGAATGTTTGTAACTGCATTTGCCGTGATTTTTGACAAAAACAGCGACAGCTTTTTGTACATAAATGCAGGTCATAACAAGCCTGTTGCGGTGAGCAACGGCAAGGCTGAATTTTTAGAATGTAAGCCGTGTATAATGCTCGGTGTGTTTGATGATGCAAGATATGTTGTGAACAGCGCTGAATTTGGAAACGGCGATATAATCTGCCTTTACACCGACGGTGTGAATGAGGCAACAAATGCGGATAATGAATTTTTCGGCAACGATAGACTTGTGTCTGCCTGTCAAAATGCCGAACAGACTGCAAAAGGTGTGTGTGACGGAGTTTATGACGCTTTGACGGACTTTACCGAAAATGCGGAGCAATTTGACGATATAACAATTGTTGCAATAAAAAACAGCAAAAACAGAGATTGAAGGGTTATGAATGTTTAAATCGGAAAACAATCAGATTACAATAGAACAGGTGAGAAAGCTTGACGAGGAATATACTCTTGTCGATATCCGAGATGAAATTTCGTTTGAATACGGTCACATTGACGGTGCAAAGAATATTCCGCTTGCAAAAATCAAAGAGGATAATTCACTTTTGCCAAAAGACAAGCTTGTTGTCCTCTGTTGCAAAAGCGGTCAGATAAGTGACGAGCTTGCAGAAAATCTGCGTGATGACGGATTCAATGCCGTGAATCTTGAGGGCGGTTATTACAGTTGGTTGAGAAGTCAATTCGAGAATGAGGACTACGCAACCGATGTTGAAAAAAGCATCCGCAAAAAGTTCAGCAAGACGATTTGGAGCAGATTTACTGCGGCGATCATTGAATACAAGCTTGTTGAGCCGAACGATAAAATTGCCGTCTGCATTTCGGGCGGTAAGGATTCGATGCTGATGGCAAAGCTTTTTCAGGAGTTGAAAAGGCACAATAAATTTCCGTTTGAGCTTGTTTTTCTTGTAATGGACCCGGGCTACAGCGTTGAAAATCGTGATGTAATCGAGAGCAATGCCCGTAGGCTGAACATTCCGATAACCGTTTTTGAAACAGATATTTTTAATTCTGTTTATAATGTTGACAAATATCCCTGCTACCTTTGTGCAAGAATGAGGAGAGGTTATCTCTACAAAAAGGCAAAGCAGCTCGGCTGTAATAAAATCGCACTCGGTCATCACTATGATGATGTTATAGAAACTATCCTTATGGGTATGCTCTACGGCGGTCAGGTTCAGACGATGATGCCAAAGCTCCACAGCACAAACTATGAGGGAATGGAACTTATCCGCCCTCTCTACCTCGTTCGTGAGGCTGAAATCAAGCATTGGCGAGATTACAACAAGCTGAATTTCATTCAATGTGCGTGCCGTTTTACGGACACCTGCACAACCTGCTCCCCGAACGGCAACACAGGCTCAAAACGACAGGAAATCAAACAGCTTATAGCAAATCTGAAGAAAATCAATCCCCAGATTGAAAGCAACATTTTCCATAGCGTTGAAAATGTCAACCTCGATACGATTATTTCATATAAGCAAGGCGATAATAAAGTTTCGTTTCTGGACAGATATGATGATATGGGGAAGGGCAAAGTAATTAAAAATTGAAAATTGAAAATTACGGCGAGCCGCCGTTCCCAATTCGAGAAAATAGTATAATATAGAAATCGCATCAGATGCCCGAAAAAGCTCTGATGCGATTTTTGTTTGTATGAAAGTTGTTGTTTAAATGTAGGGGCGTTCATTGGACGCCCGCAGGTAATGGTAGAAAATATATGTTAAAACGAATTTGATAAATCCCACAAAGCAATTGTTATACTGTAGCGGCGAACAGTGTTCGCCAATCGAAACGATTGTAAAATCGGTTCGACTTAATACAAATCGTTTGTTATATGAAATTTATATTTGCTATTTACCAAAAAATTGGTTTTGCTTGATTTGTGTTTGCACACAAATCAATTGGCGAACCGTGTTCGCCGCTACAAATGAATACATAATTCTCATTACACCATAATATTTTGTTAAAACATAAAATTTCTGCAATGGTGGTGGTCACTGACTGCCGCTACTACTGATTTTTTTCTTCTTTTATTATGACTGCGATATTTTCAACAATTTCTGCAATTCGCAATTGTTGTGTGTCAGGAATTTGTTTTAACGCTTCTTCAATTCGCATTTTTGCCTGATTATTAGTTGGCGATGAGTCAATTTTGGAATCAAAACAAATAAGCTCATTGATTCTTATACCGAGCGCACAGGATATTTTATACAGTGTGTCTATTGTGGGACACTTTTCACCTCGTTCAAGTCTGCCGAGATATGCAGGATAAAGACCTGCCGACATAGCAAGATTTTCTTGGCTGATATCAATTTTTAAACGATATTTCCGAATGTTTTGTCCTATCTTTTTGTTAAGTTCGGTGCGTTCCATATGCTTCATCCTGCTCTTTAGGGTACTTTTTAATTATATTAATACACATTTATTTTGCACACAATGTAATAAAAAGCATAAAATATGCACTATAGTGTTGACAATGCCTATACTATAGTATATAATCTTATTGTAATCGTTAATTGAACATTGTTGAAAAACAAATTAAAGCAACAAATAATATATTATGAATTGAGGAGAGAATTATGTATTGTCAAAAGTGTGGAAAACAAATTGATGATGGAAGTGATTTTTGCAAATACTGCGGAAGTAAAATAAATGGAGAGGCGGTATCAAGAAATAATTTTGTTGTACAAAGACAAAGCACAGAGCATACCAAAAGCAAAGCAGAATTTATTAGTGATTATAGAGCAAAACATTCTGAACGAATGGTATATACTGTACTTTTTATAATTTTTGAAATTGTTGCAACGATTGTTTTTATTATGAATGTTTCAAGTTATATCGATCATCATCGTGCTGATAATCTTATTGGAATGATTATATCTGTATTCATAGAAGTGATTGCAATTATATTTGCTTGTGCAATAAAAAAATATGATTCAACTGCTGAACAGGAATATAATAAATATCGTATGATTAATGATTCATCAAATCAAAGAAATTCTTCTTGGCGCTGTCAAAAATGTGGTGCGTATAATGACGGAACCAGTTTGTATTGTGCTCGTTGTTCTTGTGAGAAACCATATGTTATAACCGGAAACAGTAATAAGATAAATAAAAGTGTGCATAGAGCAGATGTTTGGATATGTCCAAATTGTGGCAGAGAAAATCAAAACTATGTTGGCTCTTGCGGATGTGGAGAGGTAAAACCAAAATGAAAAAACTTATTATTTTAATAACAGCTATGTTTATTATTTTACTGACCTCTGCCTGCGGAAAAGTAGAAAATACAGAAAGCTCCGTTATGATTACGGATACTGATACTAAATACATTGACCTCGTTTATGAAAAAATTGAAAATTGGGATGTTACAAAGGACGATAGCGGAAAAACATTTTCAATAGATAAAATCAGTTTTTTTAATTTTGCCAACGGAGGTCAAATGGCATTTTACATAAATTATCCAATCGCAGGTTATTATGGATGCGGTTATTATCTTAATGTTGACGATGGTACAATGGAGAAAATAACTTATGATATATATGACCACGATATTAAGGAGTGGAGCACTTCATATATGATAAAAAACGCAACAGATGGAACAGATTGGAATAGTGATGCAGATAAAGACGAAAAACATTCAGTTATCAAAGAAGCCTTTGAAAACTATCTAAAGTCAAAACGAGAATAAGGGTGTTCAGGTACATAAACATAAAAACGGCATAACCGATTAAATTTCGGTTATGCCGTAATTTTTTACTCAGATTCCAGTTGATAATAGTAGAAATTATATTTAAAAACAAACTTTATAAATTCCGCAAAGCGATTGTAATACTGTAGCGGCGAACAGTGTTCGCCAATCGAAACGATTGTAAAATCGGTTCGACTTAATACAAATCGTTTGTTATATGAAATTTATATTTGCTATTTACCAAAAAAATTGGTTTTGCTTGATTTGTGTTTGCACACAAATCAATTGGCGATCGCTGATCGCCGCTACAGTTGAACAATGACTTTGCGACATCTATACACTTTGTATTTATCATAATGTATGTTCTGTTACTTGCGGGCGTCCGATGAACGCCCCTACTTGTAAAACCATACACCGTGTCGGGTGTTGCATTGGGATGTAAAAAATAGCCCGAAAAGAAAAATAATTCTTCTCGGGAAATAAAACCTATAAAAATATAAAAAAGTCAGTAAAATCCGAAAAAAATCCGAAAATTCTCTTGACTTATTGATTATTTCAATATAGAATAATAAAATGTACCATAATGGGGATATGTACCGAAGAGGTCGGGAAAATCCGCAAAAAACTTTATCTGACAAGGGGATATTATCACAAAAATCCTTTTGTGTCAAGAGCTTTTTATGAGCAGATTTTCAGTACCGCTTGCCCCGTTTCATAGATTTTTTAAGGAGTGATACGCCTATGGTTAATGTCAAACCCGTAAAGCTTGGCAACACCGAAAGAATGAGTTTTGGTAAAATCGATGAAGTAATTGATATGCCTAATCTTATCGACATTCAGAAAGCGTCATACAAATGGTTGCTTGACGAAGGTCTTAAAGAAGTATTTAAAGATGTTTCGGGCATTACCGATTATCAGGACAACCTTGTTCTTGATTTTATCGACTACACACTTGATGTTGATCACCCGAACTACAGCGTAATTGAGTGTAAGGTTCGTGATGCAACATATTCAGCTGCTCTCAGAGTAACCGCAAGACTTTTGAACAAGTCAACGGGTGAAATCAAAGAGAGCAATGTATTTATGGGCGATTTCCCGCTGATGACCGCAAGCGGCACATTCGTTATCAACGGTGCTGAGCGTGTTATCGTTTCACAGCTTGTAAGAAGCCCGGGCGTTTACTATAAAATGGATCACGATAAAACCGGTAAGGAACTGTATTCAACAACAGTTATCCCGAATCGTGGTGCATGGCTTGAATATGAAACCGATGTAAACGATGTTTTTTATGTTCGTATTGATAAGAACCGTAAGCTTCCCGTTACATCATTTATCAGAGCACTCGGTCTTGGCTCGGATGCCGAAATTCTCGACTATTTCGGTGACGATGAAAGAATGAGAGCTACTATCGAAAAGGACGCCGCTTCAAATGTTGAAGAAGGTCTTATCGAGGTTTACAAAAAGCTCCGTCCGTCTGAGCCTCCGACAGTTGACAGTGCGCAGACACACATAAACAACCTGTTCTTTGACCCCGGTCGTTATGATATGTCAAGAGTAGGCAGATATAAATACAACAAAAAGCTCGGTATTGCAAACCGTCTTGAAGGTCAGGTTCTTGCAGAGCCGATTGCCAACCCACGCACAGGCGAGGTTATGGCTCTTCGTGATGAAAAAATCACAAAGGAAAAGGCTTTTGAAATCGAAAACGCAGGTGTTAAGATTGCCTATGTAAAGGCTGCCGATGAAACAATCGTTAAGGTTATTTCAAACGGTATGGTTGACATCGCTTGCTATGTTGATTTTGACGCAGAAGCAGAGTGTGATATCAAGGAAAATGTTCGTTTTGATGTTCTTTGCGAAATTCTTGATTCCTGCGAGAATGAGGATGACCTCAAGGAAATGCTCAGAAGCCGTGCAGATGAGCTTGTTCCTAACCACATCACGGTTGACGATATCTTTGCAACAATCAACTACCTTAACTGTGTTGCTCACGGTGTCGGTAATACAGATGATATCGACCACCTCGGCAACAGAAGAATCCGCTGCGTAGGTGAACTTCTTCAGAACCAGTTCAGAATCGGTTTCTCTCGTCTTGAAAGAGTAGTAAGAGAAAGAATGACAACCCAGTCACAGGATATGGAGTCGCTTTCGCCTAACTCACTCATCAATATCCGTCCCGTAACAGCGGCAATTAAAGAATTTTTCGGTTCTTCACCGCTTTCACAGTTCATGGATCAGGGTAACCCGCTTGCAGAGCTTACCCACAAGCGTCGTCTTTCAGCCCTCGGTCCGGGCGGTCTTTCAAGAGATCGTGCAGGATTTGAGGTTCGTGACGTACACTACACACACTATGGCCGAATGTGTCCTATCGAAACTCCTGAAGGTCCTAACATCGGTCTTATCTCATATCTTGCTTCATTTGCCCGTATCAACAAGTACGGCTTTATCGAAGCTCCTTATCGTAAAATTGACAAGGAAACAGGCGTTGTAACCGACGAGGTTGTTTATATGACAGCCGATGTTGAGGATAACTACGCTGTTGCACAGGCTAACGAACCGCTTGATGAAAACGGCAGATTTGTTCATTCAAGAGTCGTAGGTCGTTACCGTGACGAGTTCGTAGAGTATTCTCCCGAAAGATTCGACTTCATGGATGTATCTCCTAAGATGGTTGTATCTGTTGCTACGGCTATGATTCCGTTCCTTGAAAACGATGACGCAAACCGTGCTCTCATGGGTGCGAACATGCAGCGTCAGGCAGTTCCGCTTCTCCGCAGTGAAGCTCCTATCGTCGGTACAGGTATGGAGTACAAGGCAGGTACAGACTCAGGCGTTTGTATCCTCGCTGAGGAAGACGGTATCGTTATGAGCGTTGACGCCCGTAACATTCGTGTACAGTATGACTCGGGCAGAGTTCAGGACTTTGAGGTTATCAAGTTCCTCCGCTCTAACCAGGGTACATGTATCAACCAGCGTCCTATCGTGTCAAGAGGACAGAGAGTTAAGAAGGGTGAAGTTCTCGCAGACGGTCCGGCTACCGAAAACGGTGAAGTTGCTCTCGGTAAGAACGCTCTCATCGGCTTTATGACATGGGAAGGTTACAACTACGAGGATGCTGTTCTTATCAACGAAAAAATCGTTCGTGATGATGTTTATACATCAATTCACATTGAAGAATATGACACAGAGGCAAGAGATACAAAGCTCGGACCCGAAGAGATTACAAGAGATATCCCTAATGTAGGTGAAGATGTTCTCAAGTATCTTGACGAGGACGGTATCATTCAGATCGGTTCTGAGGTTAAAGCAGGCGATATCCTTGTCGGTAAAGTAACTCCAAAGGGTGAAACAGAGCTTACAGCCGAGGAAAGACTCCTTCGTGCAATCTTCGGTGAAAAGGCAAGAGAAGTCAGAGATACATCTCTCCGTGTGCCTCACGGTGAATGCGGTACTGTTGTTGATGTTAAGGTGTTTACCCGTGCAGACAGCAGAAACGAACTCCAGCCCGGTGTAAACAAGGTTGTAAGAGTTTACCTTGCACTCAAGAGAAAAATCAGCGTAGGCGATAAGATGGCAGGTCGTCACGGTAACAAGGGTGTTGTTTCAAGAATTCTCCCAATGGAAGATATGCCGTTCCTTCCTGACGGTACTCCGCTTGACATCGTACTTAACCCGTTGGGCGTACCTTCTCGTATGAACATCGGTCAGGTTCTTGAGGTTCACCTCGGTTATGCCGCAAAGGCGCTTGGCTGGAAGATTATGACTCCTGTATTTGACGGTGCTCATGAGCAGGACATTTTCCAGTGTCTTAAAGACGCAGGTTACAGCGAGGACGGTAAGACATGGCTTGTTGACGGTCGTACAGGCGAGCGTTTCGATAACCCTGTAACAGTAGGTTATATGTACTACCTCAAGCTCCATCACCTCGTTGATGAAAAAATCCACGCAAGAAGCACAGGTCCTTACTCTCTCGTTACACAGCAGCCACTCGGCGGTAAAGCTCAGTTCGGCGGTCAGCGTTTCGGTGAGATGGAAGTTTGGGCACTTGAGGCTTACGGTGCTGCTTATACACTTCAGGAAATTCTTACAGTTAAGTCGGACGATGTTGTCGGCCGTGTTAAGACCTACGAGGCTATCGTTAAAGGTCAGAATATTCCTGCTCCGGGTATTCCTGAGTCATTCAGAGTTCTTATTAAGGAACTCCAGTCACTTTCACTTGATGTTCGTGTTCTTAACTCTGACGGTGAAGAAATTGACATTAAGCAGAAGTTTGATGAGGACGAGGATATTGTTGATGCAACAAATCCGGAATTTGAAGAAGACCATGTAATGACATCAATGGACGGCTACACTCTTGACGAGGGCGGCGAAGAAGGCAATATGTTTGACGATTCACTTGCCGATGTTGAAGAGGACAGCTATACATCGGATGATTTCAGCGATGACTTTGGCAGTGACGATATGTAAGGAGGAAATGCAATGATAGATAATAATGTTTTTGACTCAATTAAAATCGGACTTGCTTCTCCTGAGCAGATGAGAGAATGGTCTTACGGCGAAGTTAAAAAGCCCGAGACAATTAACTATCGTACTCTCAAGCCTGAAAGAGACGGCTTGTTCTGCGAACGCATTTTCGGACCGACAAAGGACTGGGAATGTCACTGCGGTAAATACAAGAGAATCCGTTTTAAGGGTAAAATCTGTGACCGTTGCGGTGTTGAAGTAACCCGTTCAAAGGTCAGAAGAGAGCGTATGGGACACATTGAGCTTGCCGCTCCCGTGTCGCACATTTGGTATTTCAAGGGAATTCCTTCAAGAATTGCCCTTATGCTTGATATTTCTCCCAAGCTTTTGGAGAATGTACTCTATTTCTCACAGTACATCGTAACAGATCCCGGCGACTGCCGTGACCTTGCAAAGTATCAGTGCCTTACCGAGGGTGAGTACAATGATATGCGTGAGAAGTATGAAAACGACTTTGAAGCAGGTATGGGTGCCGAGGCAATCAAAAAGCTCCTTGCCGAGATTGACCTTGATGCTCTTTCCGCTTCACTTAAAGAAGAACTCGAAACTGCATCGGGTCAGAAGAGAGTTAGACTCCTTAAAAGACTTGATGTTGTTGAAAGCTTCAGAATGTCGGGCAACCGTCCCGAGTGGATGATTCTCGATGTTGTTCCGGTAATTCCGCCGGATATCCGTCCTATGGTTCAGCTTGACGGCGGTCGTTTTGCAACAAGTGACCTTAACGACCTCTATCGCCGAGTTATCAACCGTAACAACAGACTTAAAAAGCTCCTTGAGCTTAACGCACCTGAAATCATCATCCGCAACGAGAAGAGAATGCTTCAGGAATCCGTTGACGCACTCATCGACAACGGCAGACGAGGCAGACCTGTTACAGGACCTAACAACCGTGCCCTCAAGTCACTTTCGGATATGCTTAAAGGTAAGCAGGGCCGTTTCCGTCAGAACCTTCTCGGTAAGCGTGTTGACTACTCAGGCCGTTCGGTTATCGTTGTAGGACCTGAACTCAAAATGTATCAGTGCGGTCTTCCTAAGGAAATGGCACTTGAACTCTTCAAGCCGTTCGTTATGAAACGCCTTGTTGAAACTAAAGCAGAGCAGAATATCAAATCAGCAAGAAAAGCTGTCGAGCGTGCAAAGGACAATGTTTGGGACGCACTTGAAGTTGTAATCAAGGGACACCCCGTTCTCCTCAACCGTGCTCCAACACTTCACCGTCTTGGTATTCAGGCATTTGAGCCTGTTCTTGTTGAAGGTCGTGCTCTTAAACTTCATCCGCTCGCTTGTACAGCATACAATGCTGACTTTGACGGCGACCAGATGGCTGTCCATGTACCTCTTTCGGCAGAGGCACAGGCAGAAGCAAGATTCCTTATGCTCGCAGCAGGCAACCTTCTCAAGCCTTCTGACGGTCAGCCTGTTACAGTTCCTACACAGGATATGATCCTCGGTTCTTACTACCTTACACTTGATAAGGACGGTGAGAGAGGCGAAGGAAAGGTATTCCGTGATGTTGATGAGGTTATGATGGCTTATCAGACAGGCGTCATTGAGCTTCACTCAAAAATCAAGGTTCGCCGTGAGCTTGAAATTGACGGAAAAATCGAATCCGGTATTGTAGACACAACAATCGGTAAGATTATCTTTAACAATCCTATTCCTCAGGATCTCGGCTTTATCGACAGAAGTATCCCCGAAAACAGATTCAAGTTTGAGGTTGACTTCCTCGTTGGTAAATCGGGTCTTAAGAAGATTATTGATAAATGTATCAAAATTCACGGTCCGGTAAGAACAAGCGTTGTTCTTGACCACATTAAGGCACAGGGCTATAAGTATTCTACAAAGGGTGCTATTACCGTTGCCGTTTGTGACGCAGTTATTCCTCCTCAGAAGAAGGCGATTATTGCCGAGGCAGAGAAGGAAGTTGATGTTATTCGTGATGAGTTTATGATGGGTCTTCGTTCAAACGAGGAGCGTTACGAAGAAGTTCTTCGTATCTGGGAAAAGGCTACTAACGATGTAACCGACGCCCTCCAGAAAAACCTTGACCGCTACAACCCAATCTTCATGATGGCTGACTCAGGTGCCCGTGGTAGTATGAGCCAGATCAGACAGCTTGCAGGTATGCGTGGTCTTATCGCCAATACATCAGGTAAAACAATTGAAATTCCTATCAGAGCTAACTACCGTGAAGGCCTTAACATCTTGGAGTACTTTATTTCATCTCGTGGTGCTCGTAAAGGTCTTGCCGATACAGCTCTTCGTACAGCCGACTCAGGTTACCTTACCCGCCGTCTTGTTGATGTATCACAGGAAGTTATTATCCGTGAAGAGGACTGCGGTACTACAGAAGGTCTTGAAATCTTTGACATCAAAGCAGGCGAATCAAATGTTATCGAGGGACTCCACGAGCGTCTTATCGGAAGATATCTCCTTGATGACTTCTGCGATTCTAACGGTAATGTTCTTGTTTCAAAGGATGTTATGATGGGCGACAAAGAGGCTGACATCATCGTTAATTCGGGTGTTGACCACATCAAGATTCGTTCGGTACTTGAATGTCGTGCAAAACACGGCGCTTGCCGTAAGTGCTACGGTTCTAACCTTGCCAACCGTCAGCCTGTTACTGTCGGTGAGGCTGTCGGTATTATTGCCGCTCAGTCAATCGGTGAGCCGGGTACACAGCTTACAATGAGAACATTCCATACCGGCGGTGTTGCATCTGCCGAAGATATCACACAGGGTCTTCCGAGAGTTGAAGAGCTTTTCGAGGCTCGTAAACCAAAGAGCCTTGCAATCATCAGTGAAATCGACGGTGATGTTCGTTTTGAAGAAATCAAAAACGCAAAGCACGCTGTTATCTTTAACAAGGAAACAGGCGAAGAAAGAGCTTACCTCATTCCTTTCGGTTTCCGTGTAAAGGTATTTGACGGCGACCACATCAAAAAGGGCGACAAGATTACCGACGGTGCTGTTAATCCGCACGATATACTCGATATTCTCGGACCCGAGGCAGTCATGAACTACCTTATTTCGGAAGTACAGAGTACCTACCGTTTACAGGGTGTTGAAATCAACGATAAGCACATTGAGGTTATCGTTCGTCAGATGATGCGTAAGGTTAAGGTTGAGGACGCAGGCGACACAGGCTTTATGTCAGGTCAGACCTATGACAAGAACGAAGTTCTTTACGAGAATGAGCAGATTAAAAAGCGTATTGCCAACGGCGAAGAAGGTCTTCGTGAGGCAACATTCACTCAGCTCCTCCTCGGTATCACAAAGGCAGCTCTTGCAACAGACAGCTTCCTTTCAGCCGCATCATTCCAGGAAACAACAAGAGTTCTTACAGATGCCGCTATCAAGGGTAAGGTTGATCCGCTCGTCGGTCTTAAAGAGAATGTTATCCTCGGTAAGATTATCCCTGCAGGTACAGGTATGCAGAGATATGCAGATGTTCAGCTTGAGAGTAATTCTGAGGCAGAAATCGTTGAGAATGACGATACAGACGATGTTATCGTTGCTCTTGAAGACGATGAAATTATGGACTTCTGATTTAACTGAAAACATATAATGTATAAAAAACCACGGTATGTGCCAAATGGGTACATACCGTGTATTTTTTTCGTTCGTGAAGACGGTTTTATAGGTGCGAGGGATAAATCACCCGAGCGTAGAATTGTAATTGTCTGTGGTGTAATCCAACTGTAGGTGCGTTCATCGGATTCCCGACTTTAATTTTTAATTTGTAACTATTTTCTGCCGAGAATGTAATCTGTGGAAACTTTGTACAAATCAGCCAGTTTAATTAAATGCTCAACAGGAATTGACTGAAATCCTCTTTCGTAGCGTGAATAGACCGTCTGCTGAATTCCTAAATATTCGGCAACTTCACTTTGTTTCATATCATGATCTTCTCGCAAATCACGCAGTCTTTTAAAATACATATTATCACCCTGCATAGTATCTATCGGTACTATTGACTTTATCATAAATGGGTGATATAATGATTTTATAGTACTTAAAAGTACTAAAGCATTTAACTTAAAAGCACGCCGCAGTTTCAAGTGAGAAAAACTGCGGCGTGCTTGAATTTTAGGTTATAAAATTCTCAAAATGTACATTAAATAACCCTCCGAAATTATCGGAAGGGTAAATCTTTTATGATTTTATTTGTTTAAGCCCGATTTTCTTTTGTCAAGATAATCCTGAAGAATTATTGTGGCGGCAACCTCGTCAACGACATTTTTACGCTTTTTTCCTCTTGTATTTGTGGTGTTGAGAAAATTGTGAGCCGTAATTGTTGTTCCACGCTCATCCTGCATAACGCATTCAATGCCTGTTTCATTGCTCAGATTTTCGGCAAACGCTCTGGCATTCTGTGCGCTTTCGCCCTCACTGCCGTCCATATTTTTCGGAAGTCCCACAACAATAAGCTCGGCTTTTGTTTCTTTGGCTGTATTTGACACCTTTTCAAGCAACTGTTTCGGTGACTTTTCAAAAATAACTGTATATGGCGACGCTAAAAACTCGGTTTTGTCGCATACGGCAATGCCTGTGCGTGCTTTTCCGAGGTCAACTGACATTATAATCATTTTGTTTGTCCTTTCACTTTGGTTTACTCCATTATAATGCAAAATCAGAATTTTAACAACGGCTTTTTTTAATGTTGAACAATCTTTTGCGTAATTACTTTATTAAGTTTTTTCAAAGCTTTGTTTCTACAAAAGAATATAAAAATTCTCATTCACAAAAAGACAAAACTGTTACCCATAATATCCTATAATAAAAATACAAAAAGAAGTAAATCATTAAAGGGATGTTGATTTTTATGGAAGCAAAAACTACTTTGGCTCGCAGACAGGACGCTGTTCAGGGCGATTTTATGCGGAAAATGCTCACAAACGCAGGTTGTCTGCTCTGCGGAATTTTGGTGTCACGGGGAGCGGTTCTCGGAAGCCTTGCACCGTTCGGGGCGTCATTTGCGGCGGCAGTTCCGAGAAAGTATCTTTTGTCATCACTCTTAGGCACGGCATTCGGCTATGTCCTGCTCAAACCCTCGGACAGCTTTCGTTACCTTGCCGTTGTGGCGGCAATAGGCGGTCTGCGGTGGCTGCTCGGTGATCTTGACAAGGTTACCAAAAGCAAGGTTTTTGCTCCGCTTGTGGCATTTGTTCCGATTTTTGCAACGGGTGTTTCGTTGCTTTTCGTAAGCACAAGTACGCTGACAACCTTTGCCGATTGCGTAACCGAGGCGGTAATTGCAGGTGCGGCGGCATATTTTATCAGCACGGCACTACACCTTGCAGGCGATAACAGAAGTTTTGAAGTTTTTTCGCAACAGGAAACCGCAAGCGTGGTTATGTCGGGGTGTATCCTGATTCTGGCTTTCGGCAGTATTGCTTGGCAGAATATCTCGCTCGGCAGAATTATTGCAATGCTCGTCATTTTGCTCTGTTCACGCTACGGCTCGGTTACGGGCGGTGCAATCAGCGGAATTTCAACAGGAGCGATTTTCAGCATTGCGTCAAGAGAGAACGGCTACATCTGCGGCGGTTTTGCATTCGGAGGACTTATGGCGGGGCTTTTTTCACAGCTCGGAAAATTGGGCTGTGCGATTGCCTTTGTAATCTCAAACGGTGTGATGTGCCTTGCGTTCGGTTCGCAGTTCGGAACACCGTCGGGTGTGCTTGTTGAAAGCCTTGCCGCAAGTGCGGTGTTTATGGTTCTTCCGAAAGAAGTTGGCAATGTGATTTCGCCCGTCTTTTCAAGCGACAAAAATACATCGCTCGGAGAGGCTCTGCGAAAAAATATTGTTATGCGACTCGACTTTGCCTCAAAGGCAGTCGGCAATGTGAAAAACGATGTCTCAAAAGTTTCCGAAAAGATGAAAAAGCTCTATTCGCCCACATTTGACGCTGTTTGTGAGGGTACAAGAAATGAAGTCTGCGAAACCTGCGGACTGAAAATGTACTGCTATGAACACAAGGGCGGTGTCACCCGTGACGATTTTGCAAGGCTTGAAGAGTATCTTGAATCGAACGGTACAATAGGCGAAAGAGATGTTGAAAAATCTTTCGTAAAAAACTGCTGTAAAAAAGGCGAAATTGCCCGTTCAATGAACGCAAACTACCGTGAATATCAGTCGGCGCTTGAGGCACAACAAAGGATTACCGATGTGCGGAGCGTTGTTGCAGGGCAGTTTTCCGGAATCGGCGATATTCTCCACGATTTGGCTGATGAATTTCGCAACACAATGCGGTGCGATAACGAATCTGCACAACGGATAATCAGCGCCCTCACAAGCCTCGGTGCAATTGTTGAGGAGTGCATCTGCCTTGTGTCAAACGGCGGAAGAATGAGCGTGGAACTTACGCTCTCGAATAAGTCCGAAAAGCTTTCTAAGGGCGAGGTTATGCGTGAGATTTCACGCTGTTGCGGAAGAAGATTTGACCTTCCGACAATCAGCCGTGAGGGCAACAGAATCCGTATTGCAATGTGCGAAATGCCCGTGTTTGATGTTGAAATCGGAAGCGACCAGCACACCGCCGACAACGGTAAGCTCTGCGGTGACTGCATAAATTATTTCAATGACGGTTTCGGCAAAACATATGCGCTCGTGTGTGACGGTATGGGTACGGGCGGCAGAGCTGCCGTTGACGGCAATATGGCGGCGTCTGTTATGACAAGACTGCTAAGGGCGGGACTTTCAGCCGACAGCTGTTTGCAGATTGTGAACTCCGCCCTCATGGTGAAAAGTGAGGACGAATCGCTTTCAACGGTTGATGTCACAAGTGTTGACCTCTACACCGGCAAAACCACCTTCAAAAAGGCAGGCGCACCCGTAACATTTGTAAAGAAAAACGGCAGGGTAACGGTTCGTGAAATGCCGTCGCTCCCTGCAGGAATTCTAAACGGTATAAAATTTTCAACCGACACGGTAAATCTGACAACGGGGGATATGATTGTTATGGTATCAGACGGTGTAATTACGGGCGATGACAAATGGCTCGAAAAGCTTATTCGCACATGGAATGAGGGCAGTACCCAGGATCTTGCAAAGGCTGTTGTTGACGAGGCGGTAAAGCACCGTAAGGCTGACCGTGAGGACGATGTCACCGCCGTTGCAATCAGAATTACGGAGAACGGACATTGATTCAAATTAAGTTAAAAATTGAAAAACAGAAAATATAGCGAAGTTAATCGGAAACACGCAAGTAAAGGCACAGAATTTATGTAAAATAAATTCAGTAAATGTCGCAAACCCGTAGGGGCGTTCATTGGACGCCCGCCTTGATGATACTGTTTGCTTATTCACATAATTTTTGATGTGATGAAAATTGTGCATTCAATTTTGCACGCAATGCGTGCAATCGTGTGCAACGCACACGAAGGGGAGAACACGGTTCGCCGCTACATTTTAATATCCACACAAAAACAGGCTGTACGCAATCTGTACAGCCTGTTGCTTTATGGCTTTCTTGTGCCGCAACCGCATGTTCCGACATAATTTTGATTTATCTTTCCACACTTTGGACATTGCCAAACATCGGTTTGAGCTGAAATCGGTTCAAAATTCGGCTTTTGACAACTACAGTTTGAGCAGTATCTTATGTTGGCAGGATTTGAATTTCCGCATTTCGGACACAGCCATTTTGTACTTACTTTCGTTTTTTCGCGGCTTTCTTTTGTAATATAACTGTCAAATGCTTTATTTGCCGATGCGTTTACTTTTTGAATTGCACATGCAAAAATTATTGCAATTATTTCGAGAAATGCCGCAATCATCATACCTGTGAGATTTTCATCACGGTGATGATCTATATAAGATGATACATTCATTATAAATACGATTGTTGAAACAATTTCTAGAATAATAAATATAACTATATATACCATTCGTTCAGGGTGCTTTGCGCGGAAATCGGCAATAAATTCTTCTTTGTTTTTTATTGGTTCTTCATGCTTTTCGGTATGCTGTACATTATAATTTTGATTAGAAAAATTATCTGATACAACATTTCCTATTTGTGCGCCGCAGTGCTGACAAAATACACTTCCGTCAGCAATTTGTTTGCCGCATTTTTGACAATACATAAATAATTCCTCCTTAAAATTACTGTGAAAATTCACAGCTCATATGAGAATTATAATGCAGATTTTCACACTTGTCAATTAAAAATCTAAAATTTCTCATAATTTTAAACAAAAATTCGCAAAATACTTATAATTAAGTTATTAAATATATGAGGTGATATTATGATTGGTGAACGCTTACAGGAACTTCGCAAAGACCACGGCGTGTCGCAGGCACAGCTTGCAGAGCTTTTGGGCGTGTCACACTATACGATATCATCATACGAATGTAACCGCAGTGACCCCGACGATAATTCAAAAATAATCATTGCAAAACTTTTTGATGTGTCGGTTGACTATCTCATCGGTCTGATTGACGAACCGCTCTCGTTCAACCGCAACATTCGCTCTTTTTCTCTTCCGCAGTCATTTACAAAAGAGGAATGTGGCGATGTGCTTGACTATATAAAGTATCTCGAATTCAAAAAGAGTAAAATTAATGAATAAAAACAACCCTTATCCGTTTGTGAGATAAGGGTTGTTTTGGAATTTGTTGGTGTTAATGGATTTCATAAAAGAACTTGAGTAGGATATAATATGTTTGAAATTTATTATTGGGGAACGAATTAGGCTTTAAAATGCAAAAATGTTCCCCAAGGTGCATTGACTGTTGGGGAGAATTGTATTATACTTTTACAAGAGAATGTACCCCAAAGGAGAATTATAATGGCCGCAAAATACAATGAAATACAAGAGTTACTAAGAAGCCGTGCTGACCTTAATGCAAGGTTAAATTTAATGCCGTATGACGGAACTCCCGAAATTAAGGAACGAGGTAATGAAAAATATCTTTATGTGAGAAAGCGTGTTGCAGGAAAACAGACATCAACTTATGTAGGTGCATATACGGAAGAATTATATAATTTGCTCCTCCGCAATGCCAGAGAAGCCCGTGAAATCAGGAAAGAACTTCGCAGTATAGATAAACAACTTGCAAATGCGGGATATTCAGAAGATGAACTTTCTTCTGATGTTATAAACAATATTGCGTTTGCCCGTGCAAATATGAAAATGAATATATATGATCAGGCTGTTCTTGAGGGTGTTGCTACATCATTCCCACAAACTGAAGAAATCATAGATAACGGTAAAATTTCCGGTGTGACTGCAACAGATGTTCAGAAAATTTTGAATTTAAAACACGCATGGGAATTTATTTTGGATCGTGATGTAATAGCAAGTCGTTCCGACTACTATATGCTCAGCCATATAGCAAGAGTTGTTAATGAAGGATTTTTTGCGGAAGGCGGAAGAATTAGAGGAGTTCCGGTTACTATCGGAGGTTCTTCATATGTTCCACCGTTGCCTAATGAGTTGGATGTAAAAGAAAAAATCCGTGAAATTATAGAAGAAAGTGATGAAGTTATCAATACGGCAATTAAGTTGTGCCTTTATTGTATGAAAACACAAATATTTCTTGACGGTAACAAGCGTGCCTCTGTAATTTTTGCAAATCACTATCTTATTTCACACGGTGGCGGATTTCTGGTGATTCCTGAAAAGGAAGTGCCTGAATTTAAAAGACTGCTTGTAAAATACTATGAGGGTGAAGATATAACCGTAATTGCAGATTTTATGAAAAAGTATTGTTGGAAAAAGATAGAGTAAAAACAAAAAAAGAAAGTACCCGTTTGAGTACTTCCTTTTTTGGTGCGCCAACAGGTGTTTTATCTATCTAAGTTATTCTACCTCGCTTGTTGCGGCTTGTTCAAAGCTAAAAATTCATCAACGCTCTCGCTAAAAACAGTCCGCCGGACTGTTTTCTTAACGCTCGCCTTCGAGTCCCTGTTCACGCATAACGGTAAAATAAAAAGAAAGTACCCGTTTGAGTACTTTCTTTTTTGGTGCGCCAACAGGGACTCGAACCCCGGACCGACCGGTTATGAGCCGGTAGCTCTAACCAACTGAGCTATTGGCGCGTATTCTGTTTTCATTTGACAAATAGTTTATGCAATGTCAAATATCGTAATCAGCTTACGCAAAAAATATTATATCAAACTTTCCTTTGATTGTCAATGATTTTTATGCCGTAATATCCATTGTGGTTTTGCACAGTAAATTTAAATAAACTTACTTTTCACTTGTTCAAATCAACTGCTTGTGTTATAATTGCCTTATACGGACGGTGAAGATACACTTGACCGAAAAATAATTTGGAGGTTTTTAATATGGCAGAAATAAAAGCGTTCAGAGGAATGCGTTACAACACGGAAAAAGCAGGCGAAATTTCTCAGCTTTGCTGTCCGCCTTATGACATCATAAGCGAGGAACAAAGACTCGGTTATATCAGTGAAAACGAGTATAATATCATTCGGCTTGAGCTTCCGAAAGAGGGCGAAAACCCGTATCAGACAGCAAGAGAAATCCTTGATATGTGGCGGAACAGGGGTGTTCTTGTGAGCGAGGACAAGCCTGCAATCTATGTTTATGAGGAAGAATTCACGGCTTACGGCGAACGCAAGAGCATCAAGGGTATCATCGTCCGTGTTCATCTTGAAGAGTTTGAAAAAGGAATCATTCTTCCGCACGAGTTCACTCTTTCAAAGGCTAAAGAGGACAGACTTAATCTTATGAAGGCAACAAACTGCAATTTCAGTCAAATTTATGCCCTTTATATGGACAGCGAGCATACAACTCTTGCAACAATTGATAATGAATCTAAGAACGCACCAAAGCTTGAATTTACCGACGGCGAGGGTGTTACTCACAGACTTTGGATTGTTACGGATGAAAATGTAATCGCAAAGCTTTGTGCAGATTTTGCCGACAGAAAGCTCTATATTGCAGACGGTCACCATCGCTATGAAACCGCTCTAAACTATCGAAACTACTGCCGTGAAAACGGTCTTTCAAAGGTTGGCGATCCTTGTGATTATCAGATGATTTACCTTGTTGACATGGAGCATCCGGGACTTGTTGTATTCCCGACACACCGCCTTGTGCGTGATTTGCCGGACTTTAATGTTGAAAAAGTTCTTGACGGTTGCAGGGAATATTTTGATGTTACCGAAATGAACGGTACGGACAATATGGAAAGCGAGCTTGCAAAGCTCTATGACGAGGGCAAAAAGGCATTCGGATTCTATGTCGGAAACGGAAAATGGTACAAGCTTGTGCTGAAAAATCTTGACATTATGGACAAGCTTCTTCCCGAATTGAGTGAACCGTCAAGACAGCTTGATGTTACCGTTCTCCATTCACTTGTGCTTGAAAGAATTTTCGGCATTGACAAGGAAAATATGGCAAATCAGATTAACCTTACATACACAAAGTTCTTCTCAGAGGCTGTTGAGGGCGTTGACAACGGCAAGTTCCAATGCTCGTTTGTGCTTAATCCGACAAGAGTAACCGAAATCCGTGATGTTGCCGCCGCCGGCGAAAAGATGCCGCAGAAGTCAACATATTTCTATCCGAAGATGATTACAGGCATGGTTATGAACGATATCGGAGTTGAATAATGAACGAAAAGATGCGTAGAAAAGACAGGGAAACTACCGAAGAAAGAGCCTATGAAATCCTTAAAAACGGTGAATACGGCATTTTGTCAACAATCGGCGAGGACGGCTATCCCTACGGTGTGCCTGTAAATTTTGCCGTTGAGGGCAACAAAATTTATTTCCATTGCGCTCCGAATTCGGGCTTGAAACTGAAAAATGTTGAATACAGCAACAAGGTTTCGTTCTGCACGGTTCAAAACAACAGAATTGACGGAGCAAAGCTGACTTCAAAATACGAAAGTGCGGTTGTGTTCGGTACGATTGCAAAATCGGTTAAAAACAAGAACAGAGGTCTTGAACTGATTGTTGAAAAATATGCTCCCGAATTTATCGAAAGCGGAAAAAGGTGCATAGAGAAATCGGGCAGTATGACAGGCGTTTATGAAATCACAATCGAAAAAATCACGGGCAAGGAAAATAAATAGTTTATTTATAATTGTTTAAGGGCAGAATATGAAAGAGGTGAGTATATGAAAATTCTTGTTGTCTTTACGGGCGGTACAATCGGCTGTATGCGTAAAGGCGAGGTGCTTTCGCCCGACAATGAGCAGAAATATATGCTCACGCAGATGTATCTTGACAGGTACGGCGATGTTGATTTTGACACGGCTGAGCCTTATACCGTCCTCAGCGAAAATCTTGAGGGCTGTCACATGAACAGGCTTGCCGACTGTCTGCAAAGCTATGATTTGAACAGCTATGACGGCATTGTTGTAACTCACGGAACGGATACCCTGCAATACACCTCTGCATTTCTTGCTTATATTTTTGACGGCTTAAATGTGCCGATTGTGCTTGTTTCGGCAAATTATCCGCTTGATGACAGCCGTTCAAACGGTTTTGAAAATTTTGTCGGTGCGATTGACTTTATAAAATCAGGCAGCGGAAACGGTGTTTTTGTTTCGTATAAAAACGCCGATTTGCCCGTGACAATTCACAGAGCGTCAAGACTGCTTGCACATTCGGCATACAGCGACGAACTGCACAGCATTTTTGACGAAAGCTACGGAAAAATTCAGAACGGACTTTTTGTGAAGAACATCCGTTACAAGGCTTCAAAAAGCGAGTTTGCTTTTGATGAAAGCGTCCGACTTTCGGATAACAGCAATGTGCTGAAAATTTCCGCAACGGTTGGTATGCAGTATCCTGAAATTACGGAAAATGTAAAAGCCGTTTTACTTGAGGGATTCCATTCGGGTACGCTGAATACTGACGGTAAGGGTTTGAACGACTTTTGTCAAAAAGCAAAAGCAATGAATATTCCCGTATTTTTGACGGGTGCGTGCAAGGGCTTTTATTACGAAAGCAAGCTGAAATTTGACGGGCTTAATATAACAGTTCTGCCTCCTGCATCACCGATTGCAATGTACATCAAGCTGTGGCTTTTGCCGAAAAGTGAATTTGACAAGGCTTTTTTGCCCTGTGCAGAAGATTTTTACGATAACGATTGACAATTTACAGATATAAAAATAAGGACAAATGACTTGATGACTGTCATTTGTCCTTTTAGGTTATTGTATTAAATTATTCGTCTTTGCTTTTATCTTTGAAATTATCTTCTGTGATGTTGTAGGTTGCACCGACAACTTCCTGAGTAAGATACTTTTCGTTTTCGGCAAGCTTTTCCGAACGGTTGTCTGCCTCCTCATTTTCTTTACCCGGCCATTTCTTGTAAACCACCTTGAGAAGAATAGGTGTTGCAAGCGATGAAACGATGATGAGAATAATAATAGGAGCAAAAAACTGCGGTGCCATAAGACCTGTGTCAAGTCCCTTCTTGGCAACGATAAGACCGACCTCACCACGGTTCATCATACCTACGCCGATTTTGAGCGAGTCGGGCATATTGAATTTGCAAAGCTTTGCCGTACCGCCGCAGCCGATAACCTTTGTCAAAAGTGCAACTGCAACGAGTGCAATTGAGAACCAGAGCATTGAAAGGTTGAAATCGTTAAAGCTTGTCTGAAGTCCGATACTTGCAAAGAATACAGGTCCGAAAATCATGTACGAGCTGACATCCATCTTTCTTTCGATGTACTGTGAATCCTTGATGTTACAGAGGATAATACCTGCAACATATGCGCCTGTGATGTCTGCAATTCCGAAAAATTCTTCCGCACAATATGCACACGCAAAGCAGAGAACAAGACCGAAAATCGGAATTCTTCTTGAGTGCGGCCAGAGCTTGTCGAGCCACTTGAAGAGAAAATAAAGTGCAAAGCCGAGTACAAATGCAAGAACAAAGAAAAGTACAATGTTGATGCAAACGGACGCAGGCTGAACATCGGGGCTTTTGAAACCGATTACAACGGTGAGAAGTACGATGCCGATAACATCGTCTATAATTGCGGCTGAAAGAATTGTTGTTGCAACCCTTCCTTTCAGGTGTCCCATTTCTTTAAGAGCCTGAACAGTAATACTAACCGAGGTTGCCGCAAGGATTGTTCCCATAAATACAGCCTCAAGCATCGCAAGGTCACCGTCACCAAAGCCGAATACAAGGTAAACAGCCGCACCGCCTGCAACCGAAACGATTACACCGGCAAACGCAACAAGCAAGGCAACAGGTCCTGTTTTGATAAGCTCTTTAAGATCCGTTCCCAGACCTGCCGAGAACATCAGCAAAATAACGCCGATTTCAGCCATACCTGAGATGAACCCGTCATACGAAACAAAATTAAGCATACAAGGTCCTACGATAAGACCTGCAATAATCTCACCCACAACCTGCGGTGCGCCGAGCTTTCTGGCAACAATACCGAGAAGCTTTGCCGCAACAAGGATTATGGCAAGATTCTTCAGAATATCAAGTGTGTTAATTTCCATAACTTCTTTTTCGGACAGACTTCAAACGCCTCCTAAACGGCAGTCTGACCGACTCTCCTTTCTCTCTTATAAAACCGAATATATTCTATCACAATCGACAGCGATTTTAAATAAATATTTTGAAGTTCGACAAAAATCGCACTTTGCACAAATTAATGAATAATACAGCTTGAAAAATATGCAAAAAGTCTTTTTATGTATTATTGATCTTAAGGGTTGGAATGCTTGCTTTTATGAGTTTTGTCATATGCTCGGAAATCACTGAAATCGATTCAATAAGTTCATCCGAATAATCGTTTGTGTTCTCCTGATTTTCAACAAAGGCATAGTATCCGCCGTAGATTGCATAGTCAAGAAGTGTGCAGAATTTCTTATCGTTTATATATTCCGGGCAGTTCTCGAAAATCATATTTTTCAATGATTTTGAAAGCTTTACTATAAGATTGGGATGTTGTGAACCGGAAAAAACCGTGTTTGTCAGTGCCTTGTTTTCGGTCATTGCACCCAGAAGATTGCGATAAAATTTTACGGGCTCGTCAATCATCATCTGCGGATTGCTTATGGTACTTACAATGCCGTCAACTACCTCGCTCTCAATTTTGTCCGAAAGGTCGAACATATCCTCATAATATGTGTAGAAGGTCGATTTATTGATGAGCGCTTTTTCACAAAGCTCCTTAACGGTAATTTTGCGCAGTTCTTTTTTTGAACGCAGATTTACAAATGCGTCAAAAATACTTTTCTTGCTTTTCATAACTCTTATGTCCAAAGATAATCACCTGATTTTAAAATTAGTCGGTTTTCCAACGAAAGTAGCGTAATTGTCGCTTGTTTATGCTTTCGTTATTGTATATTATAACAGTAGGGGATAAGTGTGTCAAAAATAAAAATTACGGATGAAACACGCATTCCATGACTATTTTTTGGAACGATTTTCACAGCAACTGACAATATTTCAGACAAACCGACAAAATTATTTACATAAAAATCGTTTTTACCACTTGTATATTTGGTGAAAATATATTATACTATACTTGTATTATTGAAGAACTGCCTACAATCGCAGAAAAGAGGGTTACTATGGCTTTTAAAATCAATGACGAAAGAGCGCCGCTTGATCAGTTTTTACAGGGCGAATCTGTTCGTGCTTATGAATTTTTAGGCTCACACTTTGTGAACTGGGACGGTCGTCAGGGCGTTGTTTTCAGAGTATGGGCACCGAACGCATTGTCCGTTTCGGTGGTCGGTGATTTTAACGACTGGAACAATGACGCAAACTTTATGTACAAAATCTCGGACGGCGGCGTCTGGGAGTTGTTTATTGAGGGAATTCCCGAGTTTGCCTGCTATAAATATTGTGTCGAAACCCCGTGGCATGAGAGAAGGCTCAAAACCGATCCTTATGCTTTTCATTGCCAGACTCGTCCCGACAACGCGTCCCGTGTTTACGAAATTGACGGCTACGAGTGGCATGATGAAAAGTGGTATGATTACAAAAAAGAGCATCCGCACAAGAATATGCCTGTCAATGTTTACGAGGTAAACGCAGGTTCTTGGCGTAAGTATGAGGACGGCAATGTTTTCAGCTATCGCAAGCTTGCTGATGAGCTTATTCCTTATGTTAAGAATATGGGCTACACTCACATTGAGTTTATGCCTCTTACAGAATATCCGTTTGACGGCAGCTGGGGATATCAGGTTACAGGCTACTTTGCCGCAACATCCCGTTACGGTGAGCCGAAAGACCTTATGTATTTTGTGGACAGATGTCACGAAGAGGGCATCGGCGTTATCCTTGACTGGGTTCCTGCCCACTTCCCGAAGGACGCACACGGTCTTGGCAGATTTGACGGTACAGGCTGTTATGAATATGAAGATCCCCGTATCGGTGAACACAAGGAATGGGGTACATATATCTTCAATTACGGCAGATATGAGGTAACAAGCTTCCTCCTTTCATCTGCAATGTTCTGGCTTGACAAGTATCATGTTGACGGTATCCGTGTTGACGCCGTTGCATCAATGCTTTATCTTGACTACAACAGAAATGACGGAGAGTGGATTGCAAACGCATACGGCGGAAGAGAAAACCTTGTTGCCGTTGATTTCCTGCAGAAGCTCAACACGGTTGTACATATGTTCCACCCCGAGGCTATGATGATTGCCGAAGAAAGTACGGCATGGCCGAATGTTACACGCTATCCGATTAAGGATATGGGACTCGGCTTTGACTACAAGTGGAATATGGGTTGGATGAACGATATGCTTTCGTACATCTCACTTGATCCGTTGTGGAGAAATTATCACCACGACACACTTACATTCAGCATGGTTTATGCTTTTTCCGAGAACTTTATGCTCCCGATTTCTCATGATGAAGTTGTTTACGGCAAGGGTTCTCTCATCAATAAAATGCCCGGCGACTATGACATGAAGTTCAGCGGTGTAAGAGGTTTCATAGCGTATATGATGGCTCACCCGGGTAAGAAGCTTATGTTCATGGGCAGTGAAATCGGTCAGTTTGACGAGTGGAATGCGAACGAGGAGCTTGAATGGAACCTTCTTTCATTTGAAAAGCACCGTCAGCTTAACCTTTTCTTTGCTGAGGTAAACAAGTTCTATCGTGATGTTCCTGCCATGCATGAGAACGACTATGATTGGGACGGTTTCCAGTGGATTGCACTTGATGACTACAAGAACAGCATCATTTCGTTCCGCAGAATTGCTTATGACGGCAGTGAAATCATCTGCGTGTGTAACTTCCAGCCTGTTCAGCACGATAACTATGTTGTTGGTGTGCCCGAATACGGTATTTATGAAGAAGTGTTCAACTCCGAGGCTGAAGAATTCGGCGGTTGCGGAATCAGAAACAAGGGCGAGCTCAAGGCTAAAAAGAAGAAAGACCACGAGCTCAACTATTCAATGGAAATCACAGTTCCGCCGCTTGCTGTTATGTATTTCAAGCTTAAAAAGAAGCTGGCTCTTCCCGTAAAGAAAAAGACTACGGCAAAGAAGGACGCCGCTCTTGCAAAGCTTAAAGCCGAAAAGGCAAAGAAATCGGCAAAGGCTGCTCCGAAAAAGGAAGATAAGGCAGAAAAAGTAAAGGTTGAGGCAAAGTTTGCAAAGGCAGAAGCAACCGCTGAAAAGGTTGAAAAGAAAGCCGAACCCGCTTCCGAAAAGCCCGTTAAAAAGGCAGTAAAAGCAGTTAAGGAGGAAACTCCTGCTCCTGCTGAGGTTGAGAAAAAAGCTGAAAAAACAGAAAAAGCAGTTAAGGCTGAAAAAGTCGAGAAAACCGAAACTGCCGTAAAGGCTGAAAGCAAAACCGTAAAAGCTGAAAAGCCTGCTGAAAAGAAAACAACAGCTAAAAAATAATCAAAATATTACAAATCATTTGTGCCGACGGATTTTTCTGTCGGCATTTTTGTTTGCCCGAAAACGCATTACATACAAAATTTTTGTAAAGTCTATTGTTATTGTGACCGTATTTGTGGTATAATCATTTAAATGCGGAATGCCGAAAATTGCCGTTTGAACGGCACAAAATTGTCGGCTGATTTTAATTTTGATTATTACGGAGAATTTTATATGAAAATCGACAACAAAAAGGCAAGAATAATTCTTGCGGTTATTATTGCGGTGAGCCTTGTCATAAGCACGGTTTATATGTTTTCAAAACAGGGCTTTCATGAGGACGAGCTTCTGACCTATAACCTTGCAAATTCCTCAAAACAGCTTAATGTTGACGGAGGTTGGAACAGTCCCGAGGATTTCAACGAGTATCTTGCCGTGTCGCCCGATGACAGATTCGACTATGCTCAGGTATATGAAAATCAGATTATAGATGCGTCGCATCCGCCTCTCTATTACGCACTTGTTCATACGGTCTGTTCGTTCTTTCCGGGTGTGTTCTCAAAATGGCTTGCCTATTCAATAAATGTGCTTGCCATGGCAGGCATTTTGATTATGCTTTATAAAATCGGACGGAAAATCACGGGCAACAATCTTTACGCCTTGATCGGTGTGGGGGCATATGCTCTGAGTATTGCGTGTATTACCACGACAATTTATCTCAGAATGTACGCAACGCTTACCTTCTGGGTGCTTGCGTTCGTTTATATGAGCATAAAGCTCTATGAAAAAAAGAACACCGTCAGCATAAAGGACTGCATTCTGCTTGCAGTTACAGTGCTTTGCGGTGTGCTTACCCAGTATTATTTCATCCTCTTTGCAGGACTTACGGGACTTGTTTTCCTTGTGTTCAAAATCAAGGAAAAGTGCGGTAAAGACCTTATTAAGTACATTATTGCGGCTGTTGTGGGTGCAGGACTTGCACTCTGCATTTATCCGTACATAATCTCGAATGTACTCGGCGGCAACCGTGGACTCAGTTCGCTTGATATGTCGGCGCTTGATATGGTTACGGTTGTGACCTATGTTTTCTACAAGCTTTGCACCTATGTTCAGATTCTTGCAAAGGATATGTTCATCAATCAGGTTTGGCTGCTCGGACTTTGTACAGCCGCAGTTATCGGCTTCGGAATTTATTTCCGTTTTGTGAAAAAGGTAAAAATTCCTAAAAAGGCGATGTTTGCCGTAGTTCCGGCAGTTTGCTATTTCATCGGCATTTCACTTGTTTCACCGTTTAACAGCGACCGCTATGTTATGGCGTCACTTCCGCTGATTGCAATGCTTTTTGCATTCTCGTTCATCAGAATTTTCACACTTTTCAAAAATCAGAAGATACGCCTTGCCGTGCCTGTATGCATTTTGCTTGCGTCAGTCACAGCGTTTGTTACGGTTAAGCCCTATTACACATACGGCAAAACAAATCTCTATGAGCCAAAGACAGACAACTGCATTTTTGTCGGAACTGCAATGCTTGAATGGAACAAGTGTATTGACAAGTTTATGAACTACAACAGCACAATGATTGTTCAGAGTTCAAAGTTCTCTCCTACTCTCGGTGATGAGCTTGAAGAATTTGCCGAAAAACGAGGAGTTATCACCAACGGAAAGGTTTCTTCGCTTGCCGAGGCATTTATGTTTAACGGCGACACAAATAAGCAGGAAACCGACAGCATGGAAAAACTCAAAACGGACAAAAAGCTTGCGTCACTTGACGAGGTAACGGTTTATGTTTCCCGCCTTGCAGACAAAGATGATGTGCTTAAATACATAACGGAAAACACAAAATTTAAGAATTATGAGCTTATTCAGGCTGATTACAGCTTTGAAGATTTCTACAACTGGTACGACTATTTTGTTGAAACCGAGTCGTATTGCAATGTTTATCGTTTTTATTAACAGAGGTGTTTAAAATGAATTCGGATAAAATCGATCGCAAAAATTCTATCGGTGTAGCATTTTCGGGCGGCGGACTTCAAGGTATTGCTCACATCGGTGCTGTTCAGGCTCTTTATGAACTCGGAATCCATCCGCAGTATGTTTCGGGTACAAGCTCGGGTGCGGCAATGGCGGCAATCGTTGCAATGGGCTGTGATTCCGATGAAATGAAAAGAGTTGCAAAAAAGCATTGGAAAACTCTTGCCGAAATCGACAACGGCCTTATTTTCAAATCTCTTGCACAGCTTATTCTAAATAAAAAGATTCAGAAAGACGGCATCAAGTCGGGTGAACTGATTGAAGATGTTATCCGTGACATTATGAATGAAAAAGGTATAACAGGCTTTGAAAATCTTCCGATTAACCTTTCAATCTGTACGGTTGACACGCTTACAACCGATGAATGTATTTTTACAACCAAGGAAGAAAATCTTGAAAACGAGCATATTCACTACATAACAGGCGCTCCGCTTGAAACTGCTGTTCGTGCAAGTATGTCGTTCCCTGCAATTTACACAACCTGTCCTTATGACAAGTACAACTTTATTGACGGCGGTTCAAAGGACAATTTGCCCGTAAAAATTCTGCGTGATATGGGCGTCGGCAAGGTTCTTGCAATCGGCTTTGATATTATGACCTACAATCCCGACGCAGGCCTTGGTGGTCTTATTAAGGTTATTTGGCGTGCGCTTGATGTTTATTCAATTGACGGCACAAGAGAGTCAAAGAAAATGGCTGACCTCGCAATTGATATCAAGAACGAAAACACACAGCTTTTCTCAATGGACAGCGTTGACGAAACCATTCAGGAGGGCTACGATGCGATTATGGCTCACAAAGACGAAATTTTAAAGGTTTTCGGTGAGCAAAACAGTGCGGAATAATTAAGATTAAAGAGGACTTCTTTTTTGAGAAGTCCTTTTGATGTAGATGAAACGAGGATTTTATGTTAAAAATTTTGAATAAAACCCGAAAGGTATCGGGCAAAATGTCCGTACCGAAACAAATTATGACAACATTCTTTGCGTTGCTTTTTGGCGGTGGCATGGGAATTGTCGCAAAGTTTCTTGATTTGAACAGACTGCCGAGCTTTCTCAATTGGCTTGATTTGTCAAACTTTTTGGGCAGAACGGCACCGTGGATTTTTATTGCCGTGTGCCTTGCCGTATTCAGCAAATCACCCTTAAAAGCAGGAATTAATGTTTTTGCGTTTTTTGTGGGAATGTTAATAGGGTACTATGTGTGGACAAGTGTTTTTGCAGGCTTTTATCCCGATATTCCGTACCTTATGAGGTGGCTGATTCTTGCTGTTGTATCGCCGTTTTTGGCATTTCTGATTTGGTATGCAAGGGGACGGGGTGCGCTTGCAATCGGAATTTCTTCCGTACTCATAGCAATATTCTGTTGCTTTGCATTTAATCTCAATTTTGCCGATTTCAGAATTCTGTACTTCCCCGAATTTATACTTTGGCTTGCAAGCATCGGAATTTTGTTCAAGGATGTAAAACAGAGTGCATTTTCTCTGCTGATTTCAATTCCCGTTGCCCTTTCGCTTGAATACACGGGACTTCTCACAATTATCGGCATTGGTTGATATTTTTAAATCTCTGTTGTATAATCTAAGTGCAGATTATTTGCATCTCTAAAGTGATGTAAATAATCATAGAAATTCAAAATGTGAAAAATGTAAAAAATTTGCAGGAGGGTGATTTTTGTGGATATCAGCGTTGGCGACAGAGTTGAGATGAAAAAACAGCACCCATGCGGTTGCAAAACCTTTGAAATTCTGCGTGTGGGAATGGATTTTAAGATAAAATGCGAAAAATGCGGCAGAGAGGTTATGGCGCCCCGTGCAAAGATTGAAAAAAATATTAAAAAAATTTTGACGGAGTAAGATATATATGTTTGAAAAAATCGAAATATTTGACAAAAGGTACTCCGAGCTTTCCGAAAGGCTCTACCAGCCGTCAGTAGCGGGCAATCCCGAGGAATATCAGAAAATTATGAAGGAAATCAAGTCGATTGAGAAAATCGTTTTGACCTACCGTAAATACAAAGAGGCTGTTCAGACCGAAAAAGACAGCCTTGAAATTCTTGAGGAAACAAGCGACAAAGAGCTTAAAGAGCTTGCTCAGATCGAGCTTGACGAGGCTAAGGATAATATCAAAAATCTTGCGGAAGATTTGAAAATTTTGCTTTTGCCGAAAGATCCGAACGATGAACGGAATGTTATCGTTGAAATCCGTGGCGGTGCAGGCGGTGAGGAATCGGCTCTGTTCAGTGCGGTTCTTTTCAGAATGTACTCGATGTATGCCGAAAAAAAGGGCTTTAAAATCGAGATTATCAATGCCAATGAAACCGAAATCGGCGGTTACAAGGAAATTTCCTTTATGATTGAGGGCGAGGGTGCATACTCACGCTTTAAGTACGAAAGCGGTGTTCACCGTGTTCAGCGAGTACCCGAAACCGAAAGTCAGGGCAGAGTTCATACATCGACAACAACCGTTGCGGTTTTGCCGGAGGCAGAAGATGTTGAGCTTGAAATTGATCCGAATGACCTCAAAATTGACACCTTCCGTTCAAGCGGTGCAGGCGGTCAGCATATCAACAAAACAAGTTCCGCAATCCGAATCACTCACTTGCCCACAGGTATGGTAGTTGAGTGTCAGGACGAGAGAAGTCAGTACAAGAACAAGGACAAGGCTCTTAAAGTTCTCAAAAGCCGACTTCTCAAGGAAAAACAGGACAAACAGGCGAGTGAAATTGCCGAAAACAGAAAAATGCAGGTAGGTACGGGCGACCGCAGTGAGCGAATCCGCACATATAACTATCCGCAGGGCAGAGTAACCGACCACAGAATCGGTCTTACCCTTTACAAGCTTGAAGAAATTCTCAACGGCAGCCTTGACGAAGTGATTGACGCACTTGTTGCCGCTGACAGAGCCGAAAAGCTCAAAGAAAGTATGGAAAAATAATCCGGTGATAATTGTGAAAACATTGTTGTTAAAAAATACAGAGGAAGATATAAAAACCGCCGCAGAGCTGCTTAAAAACGGCGGTGTTGTAGGAATCCCGACCGAAACAGTTTACGGACTTGCGGCTGACGCACTCAACCCCGAGGCCGTAAAGAAGATTTTTAAAGCAAAGGGCAGACCCGGGGATAATCCGCTGATTGTCCACATCTGTGATTTTTCCGATATTGAAAGACTTAACCTTGTGACGAAGATCCCCGACACAGCAAAAAAACTTGCCGATACGTTCTGGCCGGGACCGCTCACAATGATTATGAAAAAGTCGGATGTTATTCCGAATGAAGTTTCGGCAGGACTTGACACGGTTGCAATCCGTTTTCCGAGCCACAAAACCGCACAGGCGATTATCCGTGAATCGGGTACGGTTCTTGCCGCACCTTCGGCAAATATTTCGGGCTCACCCAGTCCGACAACCGCACAGCATGTTATGAACGATATGGACGGCAAAATCGACGCTGTTCTTGATGGCGGTGCAAGTGAGGTAGGTCTTGAAAGCACGGTAATTACTCTTGCGGGAGCTGTTCCGAGGGTACTTCGCCCGGGCGGAATTACGGTTGAAATGCTTGAAAGCGTTCTCGGCAAGGTTGAAGTTGATGATGCGGTTTTGCACAAACTTGCAGACAATGTTAAGGTTGCAAGCCCCGGTATGAAGTACAAGCACTATGCGCCAAGGGCGAGAGTAATACTTCTTAATTGCAACGATGAGCAATATATTGATTATGTAAACAAGAAGGCGGCTGAAGGAGTTGCGGCACTCTGTTGCGACGAGGATATTCCGCTTTTGAAAACTCCCGTTTTCTCTCTCGGAAAACGAAACGACTATACAAGACAGGCTCACACGCTTTTTGACGAGCTTCGCAGAATTGATGAGGACGACAGCGTTAAGGTTGTATATTCAAGACTGCCAAAAACGAACGGCGTCGGAATGGCTGTTTACAACCGTCTTATAAGAGCGGCAGGCTTTGAGGTGATTGACCTTGAACAGAATTAAAATTGTCGGTCTTACGGGACAGAGCGGTGCGGGAAAAAGCACGGTTTCGGCATATTTTGCCAAAAACGGAATGTGCGTTATAAATGCTGACGAGATTGTAAAAAATCTTTACACTCCCGATTCCGTATGCTTAAAGGCTGTTTCGGGTGTTTTCGGTCAGGATATTATCCTTTCTGACGGCAACATTGACAGACCGTTGCTTGCCAAAAGGGCATTTTCAAGCAAAGAAAACACACATTTGCTCAATTCAATTGTTCATCCGTTTGTTACATATGAATTTATGCAGATGGCGAAACAGGCTCAGACAGACGGCAAAAGCGTTGTGATTTATGACGCTCCTCAGCTTTTTGAAAGCGGTGCCGATGTGTTTTGCGACCTTATTGTAAGCGTTACCGCAAAAAAGGAAATAAGGCTTGAGCGAATCTGCAAAAGGGATAACATTGACATTTCCCGTGCAGAGCTAAGAATGTCTGCACAGCTTGATGAGGAATTTTTCAGAAGTCACAGCGACATTGTCATTGAAAACAATTTTTCTATAGAGCAAGTCGAGCTTGCCGCACAAAAGGCGGCAGAAGCTATTAACAACCTGATGAGGTGATAGGATGCCCCAATCAAGGCGATATAAAAAGAAAAAAAGTGCAGGAAAGGCGATTTTGGCATGGATAATTGTGCTTGCAATTCTTGCGGCGGGAGTATTTGTGTTTGTTTCGGTCTTTTACGAGGACGCAAAGAAAAAGCTTGATGAGATGAATTATCCACGCACCTACAGCACATATGTTGAAAAAGCCGCCAAGGATTATGACCTTGATCCTGCGTTGATATATGCCGTAATCCACACGGAAAGCGGCTTTGACCCGAAAGCCGAATCGGGCGTCGGAGCAAAGGGTGTTATGCAGATGATGCCATCGTCTTTTGAGTGGCTGCAGGAGCAAAGAGGTTGTGCGGGACAGTACACCGAGGATGACCTGTTTGACCCCGAAATCTGTATTGATTACGGAAGTTATCTTTTAAAATATTTTTACGATTATTACGGCACGGAACGCTCGGCAATTGCCGCATATAATGCCGGCTTTGTTGTAAGCGACTGGCTCAACGATACTAATTACAGTTCGGACGGAAAAAATCTTGATTCCATTCCGTATCCCGAAACAAAGAATTATGTTGACAAGGTTGAAAGTGCCAAGGAAATGTATATAAAACTTTATTATTCACAATCTAATTAAGTGCAGAGATGTTCCGATGCCTTTGGCGGCGGATTTCAAAATAAAATGGTTTTGCCGTGTTTTACGGCACAGAAAGGACGGTTATTATGGCTGAAGAAAAGTCAAAGACAACTTTATTAAAGGAAAAAATTATGATGACCGAACCGAAGGGCGTTAAGGCTCTTTCGGAGGAAGAAATTAAAAAGGCAGACAGCTTTTGCGATGGTTACAAAAAGTTTCTTGATAACTCACCCGTTGAGCGTGAGGCTGTTCGCTATACTGTTGAGCTTGCCAAAAAAGCTGGTTTTGCAGAGTATGAACAGGACAAAGAATACAAGGCAGGCGACAGGCTTTATTATGTAAACCGTGACAAGGCTATTGCTCTTGTTGTAATCGGTAAAAACGGTGTTAAGAACGGTGCAAGGCTTGCAATCGCTCATATTGATTCCCCGAGAGTTGACCTCAAACCGAATCCTCTTTTTGAGGCAAACAATCTTGCATTCTTTAAGACTCATTACTACGGCGGTCTTAAAAAATATCAGTGGACAACAATTCCGCTTTCACTTCACGGTTCGGTTGTAAAGCTTGACGGTACAAGAGTTGACATCTGCTGGGGCGATGATGAGAACGAAAGCTGTTTCTGCATTACAGACCTTCTTCCGCACCTTGCAAGGGAGCAGGCGTCAAAGCCAATGGCAAAGGCAATTGAGGGCGAAAACCTCAATGTTATTCTCGGCTCTCGTCCGTATGATGCAGACAGCGACGAAAAAGACCTTGTAAAGCTCAATGTAATGGCTGTACTCAATGAGAAGTACGGTATCTGTGAGGGCGATTTTCTTTCGGCTGAGCTCTGCCTTATCCCGTCTTTTAAGTCAAGAGATATCGGTTTTGACAGAAGCATGATCGGCGGTTACGGTCATGATGATAAGGTTTGTGCTTATCCGGCTGTTATGGCGGCTCTTGATGTTGAAATGCCTGAGCAGACTTGTATCACATATCTTACAGACAAAGAAGAAACAGGCAGTGACGGCAACACAGGTATGCAGAGCGACTTCCTTCGCTTCTTCATCTATGACCTTGCAAAACAGGACGGTGTTGACGGCTACCGTGTTCTTTCAAAAAGCACCTGTCTTTCTGCCGATGTAAATGCCGCATTTGATCCGACTTTTGCGTCTGCATATGAGGCTAACAACTGCTCATACATTAACAACGGTGTAATCATTTCAAAATACACAGGTCACGGCGGAAAGTATGACACATCCGATGCGTCTGCCGAATATATGGGAAAAATCAGAGCTATGCTTGAGAACAACGATATTCTCTGGCAGGTCGGTGAGCTCGGCAAGGTTGACGGCGGCGGCGGCGGAACAATCGCAAAGTATGTTGCCAATATGAATGTCGATGTTGTTGACCTCGGCGTTCCCGTGCTTTCAATGCATGCTCCGTTTGAAATTGTTTCCAAGACAGATGTTTATATGGCATACAGAGCATTTTTCACTTTTTTTGATACAAAAGATTAATTTCGGAAAAAATACAAAAAACACTTGATTTTTGCACCGAGTTGTGATATCATACTACTTGCGGCTGATAAAAGGCCGCATATGCGCCGGTAGCTCAGCTGGATAGAGTGTCTGACTACGAATCAGAAGGTCGGGAGTTCGAGTCTCTTCCGGCGCGCCAAGAAAAACGCACTTGTGTAAACAAGTGCGTTTTTCAGTTATATTCGCCTGTCGGCGAGTGATATTGCCGTGCAGTGATATTCGGTCATACCGAGTGATATTGCCTGCGGTAGTTTTAAAGCGAATATAATATCACCGAGAGCGAAAGCGAGCGATAACACATTTATATCACGCCGAGTTAAACGAGGCATATCACCGATAACTTTACAGACATTCGGCTTTGTGATATATTGTATTTTGGGTGATGATTGTGTCTGAAAGTATTTTACGGAATAAATCAAAAGAATTTGCAAAACAGATTGTATATATGTGTCGTGATATCAAAGCAAATGCAAGAGAATCGGTTTTAACTAATCAACTTTTGCGTTCGGGAACAAGTATAGGTGCAAATATTCACGAAGCACAATATGCGCAGGGTAAAAAGGATTTTATCTCCAAGTTGGAAATAGCACAAAAAGAGTGCTTTGAAACTGAATATTGGCTGGAACTTCTTTTTGAAACAGGATATATATCCGAAACCGTATATAAGCCATTGCAAAATCAGTGCGGCACAATCAGGAGAATGCTGATTTCATCGATCAATACAGTAAAGAAAAACGATAAATGAAACATATAAACAGTCTAACGCCGTAAGCGTTTCTGATGATTAAGTTTATCTAATCCTTTACACCTTAAAACTCAGACCTCATCCTTGTACAATAAACACTGTCTTTTAAAGAACGTAGATTAAATTTTGTGCAAAGTATGCATAAAATGAAAATTATTGTGTACAATGGCTTAAAAAAATAGATTATAAAGGCTATTTTCGGCATTTCTACTCTTTGAATTTGGAGCAATTTGTGATAGAATATACACAAAGTGGTTACAAATAGGTAACAATCACTTTGAATTCAAAAAAAGGAGTGTTTCTTTGCGAAATGTTTTAAAAAGTGTTTTTAGCAAAAAGGTTTCTGCGGCAGTTCTCACGGCTGTAATGCTGTTTGTGTCGGTTTTCTCAATGTCGATGATTGCGAGTGCGGCATCGTTCTCACCGAGACTGTCTGCCCCGAGTTCAAGTAACAAATATTATTACAGTAATTTAAATGTTTTTTATAAGTACGGTTACGGTATGCCGAACTGTACAGCATATGCCTACGGCAGAGCTTATGAGATTCTCGGCTCTGAACCAAAGCTGTCATGGAACAATGCCGAGCAGTGGTACGGTTACAACAAGTCTAACGGCTACTACAAGTACGGACAGACTCCAAAGGTCGGCGCAATTGCCTGCTGGTCATATAACGGTGGCGGCGGTCATGTTGCTGTTGTAGAAAAGGTTGAAAACGGTCAGATTACATTTTCTAACTCTGCATGGAGCGGTCAGAACTTCTACCTTTCCTATGCAAGCACTTCCGACAAGAATGCCGGCGGTAACAGCTGGTGGAATTTTCAGGGCTACATTTACCTTGGCGATTTCAGCGGCAGTACAAGCACTACTCAGGCTACAACCAAAAAGGTAACTTACACAACAGGTACATATAAAACAGATGTTGACGATTATCTCAACATGAGAAGCGGTGCGGGTACAAGCTATTCATATGTAACATCTGTTCCGGGCAATGTTACTCTTAATGTAACAAAGGTTTCAACAGCCGGCGGTTACACATGGGGTTACACCTCTTACAACGGCAAAACAGGTTGGGTTGCTCTTGATTTCTGTGCTTTTGTTTCTTCATCAACGGTACAGCCAACAACAGCAAAGCCTGCTGTACAGCCTACCACAGCCAAAGCCACGGTTCAGCCGACTACTGCAAAGGCAACTGTTCAGCCGACAACAGCCAAGGCTACACAGCCTGCAACAACTGTTCCTGCTGCGACAGTTCAGCCTGCTACGGTACAGGCAACAACAGCTGCTCCTGTAACTACACAGCCGAGCAATGACAGCAACAACGATACTCCGTATATGATAGGCGATATAAACCTTGACGGTCGTGTCGATGTTCTTGATGCAACTGAAATCAGCAAGTACATTGTTTCAATTTCAACACTTTCTGATGTTCAGAGAGAACTTGCAGATTACAATCATGACGGTGAAATCAATGTCGTGGATGCCACAGAAATCCAGAAACTTGTTGTCGGTAACAACTGATAACAACAAAACAGAACCAAAACACGCCCTGCAAAACGCAGAGCGTGTTTTTTGTTTGGAACTTTTATAACAAAGAAGGGTATGCGAGGATGCATACCCTTTTTGAGTTTAATAAGTTTAATATTTAAGCATTATGTCAACGAAAAATTCATCGTTATTGTTGCCTGCATCAAAAATTCCGTCATAGACTTCGGTTATGCTCTTCATGGAGTGAAGTCCGATGCCCTTGCCCTGATGCTTTGTGGACGAATAAGTTTCGCCGTCCATTTCCAAAGGCTTGCCGTAGTTGTTTGTTGAAACAATGTACAAACAGTCACCTTTTATTTCGGAAGTCAGGTTAAAATATCTTTTGCCTTCTTCTACGGTACAGCAACCGTCAATTGCGTTTTCAAGTATGTTGCCGAAAATACTGCAGAGGTCAACATCAAGAATTCTCGATTTGTCGGGCAAATCAATCCGCCAGTTAAGGTCAACATTGTTCTCAATCGCCTGTTGACGATAGTGATTGAACAAAGCATTGAGTGCGTCACTTTTGCAGATTCGCACAGGTGCTGTTACAGTCAGCGAATTTTCATACTGGGCAATGTAGTCTTTCAGCGCCGAAAGATTTCCTTCATCTGCAAGTCGGCTCATAACATGAACTGAATGTTTAAAATCATGCCTTGCTTTTGAGGTGTATTTTATGTACGACTGCAACGATTCTGTGTAACTTTTCTGAATTTCAAGAATGTTGTTTCGTTCTGTAAGCTTTGTTTTTTCAATAGTAGTCTTGCTGAAAATGTAGAATAATATGAATACTATAAGATACAATGCAAGCTCAAATATTGTAATGATGAATCCTTTTGCATAAACCTTTCCAACACGAATATTTGCGTAGGAAATCGGTATGGTATAGATGGTTGACATCATAAGTGCAATGGGCAAAATTGAAAACAAATACCACACCTTGCCGATATTTATGTTGTCAATCATCCATGCGTAATATTTTGTGAGCGGAACAAGCGCTCCCATTGCCGCAACCGAAAGCCCCATTTGAATCAGGCTATATGAGGTGTTAACTCCTCGTGAGATTTCTTCCTGAAAAAATGAGTTGATAAAATATGCATACAGAGAAAAGAATGAAATCAAACAGCACACACTTATAAAAACAAACAAACAGCGTGCTGTTCCGGCCTTTGTAACGCTTTTAATAAGGAAGAAAAATATCACCAGGTCGGGGAAGAGAACAAAATTTAAATTCTGAATGTCAAAAGCCGTCATCACAATTGACGAGAGAGAACCGAGTATGATAAATGAACACAAAAAGAGCGTTACTATCTTTGGAATCGGGTATTTTAATTGATTTTTTAACGGTAAAAGGCAGAATAAACTTAACGGTATTATTATGACAAAGCTGAAAAATGCCTGAAGAAATTTTATGAATGCGTCCATGTTCACCTCCGCTGGTTTTCTCTGATTTTTTTGAACATATATTCACGGATGCTCTGTTCAATCCGAGTTTTTTCACGAATTTTAATCGGGAATCTTTCACCGTTGCCTGTAACACATACAGAGTCTTCAATGTCCTTTATGTAATCGGCATTCAGCACGATTCCCCTGTTTACGGGTATGAAACGGGTGTCGTTGTCTGCAAGCTTGAGAAACTCTGTAATGGTCATTCGTGTGCGATATCTAAGTCCCGAAACAACACCTATGTTGATATAATGTGCGTCGGATTCAACAGAAACAATTTCCTTAAGCGAAATCAGCGTGTTTCGGCGGTCACACATAACTTCAATGTATTTTGAATTATCCGATACATATGATGAGGCATCATCAAGTACCTTGTAAATTTGCTCAGCTTTGTAGGGTTTTGTTATGTAATGAAAAGCGTGAACGGAAAATGCCTGCATCATAAAATCGGGGCTTGTTGTGACAAATACAATAAGAATATTACGGTCTTTTTCACGAAGCTTTTCAGCCACGGCAATGCCGTTCATCTTCTCCATAAAAATATCTACAAAGGCTATTTTGTAGGTGTTTTCCTTGAATGAATTGAAAAAAGCTATTCCGTCAGGAAAACAATCAATCTGCACATTTTGCTTGTGTCCGCCAAAATATGCGTTGCAGATTGAGTAGAGAATGTCTGCCTGAGGCTTTTCATCGTCAATAACTGCAATTTTCAAGATATCGCCTCCTTTGAAATAATTTAATTCGGAGCAATGATTAACTGCACTTAGATTATACCATAAATTTAAAAAATATTATATCCGATTGTCATATGTTTTTGCCAAAAGATTGATGTTTGTGCCAACTTGTTGAAATGTTGCATTAAATTGGCTATCATTGAGGTGATAAAAGCGAAACACGAAAATTGCGGTGTTTCCGTAAATCAAAATCGGAAAGTAAAAAATATCGGAAAGAGGTAATCAACTATGAAAAAAATCAAGAAGTTAGCTTTATTGCTTGCAATTTGTATGGTAGGCACAGTAGGTCTTGTAGGCTGCGGTAATGATGGTGGCTCATCAAGCAAAAACGAAAGTTCAGCATCACAGACTGCTGACGACAATGCAAACAGTGCAGATGACAGCGCCGCTGATTCAAAAGACGGCGATTCATCGGCAAGCGTGGTAGGTACTTGGACTGTTACCGCACTTGAGGGTACAGACGGTAAAGCGGTTTCAATTGATGACTATGCAACAGCAAACGGAGTTGAACCCGAAACTTTGAAATGTACATACACATTTGCAGAGGACGGCACATTCTCAGGCGAAATGAGCGGTGTGACTGTTTCGGGCAATTACACATTTGAGGGTACAGATCTCGTTATGACAGTAGGCGAACAGCAGTTTAACTACACATATGACGCTGACAATGATATGCTCAAATACACAGATCCTAACACAGGCCTTTCAAGTTATTGCGAAAGACAGCAGTAATTGTAATCTAATCCCAATTTCCTAATACTACACTACACAAAACAACCGCTCACCAAAAGGTGGGCGGTTGTTTCTGTCGGATTTTTATATTTACATTAGTAATTTTATTGCTCAAAAATTTGTACATTTACTTATTCATTTCGTGTTTGCACACGAAATGATTGGCGAACGAGGTTTGCCACTACAGTAGGTCAATTACATCGTGACATTTATAAAATATATCTTAATATATAATTTGTGTCATTACTTACTCACCGTTAATTTACTTTATTTGTCGGAGTTCCGTTCAGAAAATTTTTGATGTTGTCCGAAACTATGCCCATAAGGCGTTCTCTGGTTTCAACGGGCGCCCATGCAATGTGGGGGGTGATGATGCAATTTTTTGCACCCATAAGAATGCAGTCCTCAACCATAGGCTCAACCTTGAGAGTGTCGATTGCCGCACCGCCGAGGTGATCGCTTTCGAGTGCCTCAAGCAAATCTTCTTCAACCATAACACCGCCTCTTGCCGTGTTTACGAACAATGCACCCTGTTTCATTTTGGCAAAGGCATTTTTGTCAAACATATTTTCCGACTGTGGATTTAGCGGACAATGAACGCTTACAATGTCGCTTGTTTCAAGAAGTTCGTCAAATGAAACATCTTTGATTCCGTCAATATTTTTCGGAGTTCTGCTCGATGCGATTACATTCATATCAAAAGCGTTTGCAATTTTTGCAACAGCCTTTCCGATGTTTCCGAGTCCGACAATGCCGAGTGTTTTGCCTGCAAGTTCATTCAGCGGATATACAAACGGTGAAAAAGTTTTGCTTCTTTTCCACTTGCCGTCCTGAACAAACCGATTATATTCCGCAGTGTGATTGAAATGTTCAAGAATGAGTGCAAATGTGTGCTGTGCAACCGCATTTGTTGAATATGAACCTGCGTTGCAGACGGTTATGCCGTTTTTGGTGCAGTAGTCAAGGTCAATGTTGTTGTAGCCTGTTGCAAAAAGTCCTATATATTTCAGATTTTTCGCAAATCGCATTGTGTGCGAATCAAGCAGAGTTTTGTTGCACACAACGATATCTGCATCTGCAATTTTCTCCGCAACCTCTTCATATTTCAAAAGACCGAACGACTCAACCTCACCGAACTGATTAAGCACATCGGCATTTACAATATCGTCAAGAACAGTCTGTGCGTCTGTTAAAACTATTTTCATCTTATCACCTCGTTTTTTACTGACTATAGTATATACCGAAAAATTTTTCCTTGCAATCCAAATCGAAATTTTGTATAATATTCGTGCATAAATTGAAAGGAACGGTATGTTAATGTATAAAAATTATCTTTTTGATTTGGACGGAACTTTGCTTCCCATGGATATGGAAAAATTCGTAAAGCTGTATTTTTCATCGCTCTGCAAGCGTTGCACTCCTGTTATAAAAATCGAACCCGACGCCCTTATAAAGGCGATGTGGGCAGGCACTGACGCTATGACAAAGAACGATAACAGCCGTACAAACCGTGAAGCTTTCTGGGAAACAGCGGGCAAAGTCAGCGGTGCCGACCTTGAAAAGTTTGATGACCTTTTTACCGATTATTACGAAAACGAGTTTATCGTTCCGAAAGACGCTACAAGCTTTACTCCTTATGCAAAGAAAAGTATTGATTTTATAAAGAAAAACGGCGGCAGACTTATTGCCGCAACAAATCCGATTTTTCCGTTTGTTGCAACAAAACGCAGACTTGAATGGGCAGGAGTTTCTCCCGACGATTTTGAACTTGTTACAACATACGAAAACTTTGGTTGCTGCAAGCCGAATCTGAAATATTTTGAAGAAATCTGCAAAAAGCAGGATATCAAGCCCGAAGACAGCATTATGATCGGCAACGATGTTGACGAGGATTTGTGCAGCGCAAAACTCGGCTTTGATACATACCTTATTACCGACACAATTGTGAACAGAGATAATAAGGATTATTCAGACTACAAAAACGGCAGTTTTGAGGAATTTTACAAAGATTTTCTCAAAGGCGATTGAATATGATTATATTGTGCGGTCAGACGGCATTTTGCTTTGTCTGACCGCTTTTTCTGTGTGCATTTAATTTTACTTTTACAGAATACCTTTTAATGCCTTAAATGAAATAAAAAAATAGTCGAATGTGGTATTATGTGATGTGATACAGGTTATCAGACGGGATTTATTTTGTTTTATATCTTAATTAAGCAGGTGAATGAATTATGTCAGAAGTAATCAGAATTTTTGTTGAAAAAAAGGATGGCTTCAATGTTCTTGCAAAGCAGACGCTTTGGGACATCCGCCACAACCTCGGTATGAAGTCTGTCGAAGATCTTCGTTACATTGTGCGTTACGATCTTGAGGGACTTACTAAGGAAGAATATGACAAGGCGAAAACCATTGTTTTGTCAGAGCCTAACGCCGATGTAATCTATGAAGAAACTCTCCCCGTTGAGGACGGCTGGAAGGTATTCGCAATGGAGTATCTCCCCGGTCAGTACGATCAGCGCGGCGACTCTGCCGAGCAGTGCGTTCAGCTCCTCACTCAGGGTGAGCGTTGCAAGGTTCTCACAGCAAGAGTAATTGCTCTCAAGGGCAATATTACAGACGAAGAGCTTGTAAAGGTTGAGGAGTACCTCATCAACCCTGTTGAAAGCCGTCTTGCATCTCTTGAAAAGCCAAAGACTCTTGATATGGAAATTCCCGTTCCCGAAAATGTTAAGAGGGTAGAGGGCTTCAACGGCTGGAATGACGATGAGATGCAGAAGTATTACGATTCAATGGGCTTTGCAATGACACTTGCAGACCTCAAATTCTGCCGTGATTACTTCAGAGATACAGAGCACCGTGATCCGTCGGTTACAGAACTTCGTGTAATTGACACATACTGGTCGGACCATTGCCGTCACACAACATTCCTTACAAGACTTGAAGAGATTGAGATTGAAAAGTCTGCTCTCGGCAAGGTTATTGAGGATGCACTCAGCGAGTATTATGCAACCCGTGACGAGGTTTACGGCAAGGATACAAAGAGAATCGTTTCACTTATGGATATGGCTCTCATCGGTATGAAGTCACTCAAGAAAAAGGGACTCATTCCCGACCTTGACGAAAGTGAAGAAATCAATGCCTGCTCAATTCAGGTTCCCGTTACTATAGATGGAAAAACAGAACAGTGGCTCGTTCAGTTCAAGAACGAAACTCACAACCACCCGACAGAAATCGAGCCTTTCGGCGGTGCCGCAACCTGTCTTGGCGGTGCAATCCGTGATCCGCTTTCAGGCCGTTCATATGTATATCAGGCTATGCGTGTTACAGGCTCGGGCGATCCGACAATTCCTTTCAAGGATACAATGCACGGCAAGCTCCCTTCACGCAAAATTACAACAGGTGCCGCTCAGGGTTACAGCTCATACGGTAACCAGATCGGTCTTGCAACAGGTCAGGTAACCGAGCTTTACGATCAGGGCTATGTTGCAAAGAGAATGGAAATCGGTGCTGTTATCGGTGCATCTCCAAAGGAAAATGTTATCCGTGAAACTCCTCTCCCCGATGATGTAATCGTACTTCTCGGCGGAAGAACAGGCCGTGACGGCTGCGGCGGTGCAACAGGTTCTTCAAAGGCTCACGATGAAAACTCAATCGAAACCTGCGGCGCAGAGGTTCAGAAGGGTAATCCTCCGACAGAAAGAAAAATTCAGCGTTTGTTCCGCAACCCCGAAGTTGCAAAGCTCATCAAGAGATGTAACGACTTCGGTGCAGGCGGTGTTTGCGTTGCTATCGGTGAGCTTGCCGACGGTCTTACTGTTGACCTCGACAAGGTAACAAAGAAATATGACGGCCTTGACGGTACGGAGCTTGCTATATCCGAAAGTCAGGAAAGAATGGCTGTTGTTCTCGATAAAAAAGATGTTGACAAGTTTATTTCACTTGCATCAAAAGAAAACCTTGAGGCTACAGCTGTTGCGGTTGTAACCGAAAGTCCTCGTCTTACAATGAACTGGAGAGGCGACACAATCGTTGACCTCAGCCGTGAGTTCCTCAACACAAACGGTGTTACTCAGGTTGCCAAGGCTTATATCAAGGCTCCGAAGTGGGAGGGCTGCTACCGTAAGGTTGCTCCCGCAAAGCTTAAAGATATGCCTGCTGACGAGGCATTCCTTGAAAATATGTCAAGACTTGAAGTTTGCTCACAGATTGGTCTTGCAGAAAGATTTGACGCATCAATCGGTGCGGCTACGGTAATTATGCCGTTCGGCGGTAAGAATCAGCTCACTCCTCAGGAGGCGATGGCTGCAAAGATTCCGCTTGAGAAGGGCGAAACAGACGATGCAACAGCAATGAGTTACGGCTATATTCCCGGTGTTTCACGCTGGAGTCCGTTCCACGGCTCGGCTTATGCAGTTGTTGAATCGCTTTCAAAGCTGCTCGCAATCGGCGCAAACCCGATGACAGCAAGACTTACATTCCAGGAATATTTTGAAAGACTTAAAGATGTTCCTTCCCGTTGGGGTAAACCTGCCGCAGCACTCCTCGGTGCTATGCAGGCTCAACTCAAGCTCGGACTTCCGTCAATCGGCGGTAAGGACAGTATGTCGGGTACATTTGAGGATATTGATGTTCCGCCTACACTTGTAAGCTTTGCCGTTGCAATGACAAAGGCATCAAAGACAATTTCAACAGAATTTAAGAACGCAGGTTCAAAGGTTATCTTCGTTCCTGTTCCCGAAAATAAAGAAACACTTATGCCTGTATGGGATAAGCTTATCGAAATGTACAACGCTGTTTATGCTCTCTGCGAGGACGGCAAGGTGCTTTCTGCATCGGTTGTTAAAGAGGGCGGTACTGCCGCAAGTGTATGTAAGGCTTGCTTCGGTAACGGCTTTGGCTTTAAGTTTGCAAACGAACTCACAAATGACGAGCTTTTTGCTCCGCTTTCGGGTTCGCTTGTTATCGAACTTGCAGACGGTGCAGAGCTTTCAAACGATATTCTTCACTATGACCTCGGTACAGTTACAAACGATGCAAAGATTACTGTAAACGGCAAGGAAATCGAACTTTCCGCACTCCTCGAAAAGTGGACTGCTCCGCTTGAAAAGGTATTCCCGACAAAGGCTGAAGTGCCTGAAATCGAAGTTGATGTTCCGCTTTACAGCGAGAGAAATACATCTTCACCTGCAATCAAGGTTGCAAAGCCTACTGTATTTATCCCTGTATTCCCGGGTACAAACTGCGAGGTTGATACGGCAAGAGCATTTGAAAAAGCAGGTGCAAATGTTGAAATGCTCATCGTCAAGAACCTTTCTTCAAACGATATCGAGGAAACAATTGACGAAATGGAAAAGCTCATTGCAAAGTCACAGATGATTATGCTTCCGGGCGGTTTCTCAGGCGGTGACGAGCCTGACGGTTCAGGTAAGTTCATTGCAACAACATTCCGCAACCCGAGAATTGCAGAGCAGGTTAACAACCTTCTCAAGAATCGTGACGGTCTTATGCTCGGTATCTGTAACGGATTCCAGGCTCTTATCAAGCTCGGACTTGTTCCTTACGGCGAAATCAGAGAGCTTAAAGCAAATGATCCGACGCTCACATTCAACACAATCGGCAGACATATTTCACATATGGCTTATACAAGAGTTACTTCCGTTAAGTCACCGTGGTTTGCAAATGTCAACGCAGGCGATGTGTTTGCTGTTCCCGTGTCACACGGTGAGGGCAGATTTATGGCTGATGTTGAAACTGTAAAGGAACTTGCAAAGAACGGTCAGATTGCAACACAGTATGTTGACCTTGCCGGCAACCCAAGCAGTGACATTGAGTTCAACCTCAATGGTTCTGTTTGTGCAATTGAGGGTATCACATCACCTGACGGCAGAGTCCTCGGTAAAATGGGACACAGCGAGAGAAAAGGCGAAAACCTTTACAAAAATGTTCCTTTTGCAAAAGACCAGCAGATTTTTGAAAGCGGCGTAAAATACTTCAAGTAATTTATAACCGAATATTTTATATAAAAACTAAGGACATCCGTTTTTCGGATGTCCTTGTTGTTTGTGCGGTGTCAAATTATATCGGTTATCGGTGACTGTTAAACTTGCATTTCTGCTGTTTTTAACATATAATAATGTAAACGGGTTATTATTTAAAGTAGAGTGAAAGGAGTTATTTATGAAAAAAGTAGATTATCTTGTAACGGCTAAATGTGAAGCTTTGTATGAATACGCAAATTCTGTTATGGCAAAGTATGAAGATTATCTTGATTCGGAATCGGCTTTGGATTGCATAAAAAATATTTATGACGATTTGTGTGATTATAACACTAAAATTTTACTCTGCGACAGTATTGAACGATATGAGTTATTACTAAAAAATATAAAGGAATTTGATTCAATAATTAAACACGTTTCAGATTCTGTAATGTCGGGTGTTTGATTATGAACTATTCGGAAGCTGAGTTCGACAAAGCTTATAAAAAAATAATTCGCAGAATTATTAAATCCAAATCACCTGTCAACAACCCTATGGCATATATTCTCGGTGGTCAGCCCGGAGCAGGAAAGACAGGCTTGCAGAGAAATTTGATGGTTGAAAATTCTAATATTATAATCATAAATGCAGATGCTTATCGTAATTCTCATCCCCGATTCAATGAAATACAAGCTGAATTCGGAACTTTAGCTCAAAGACATACACAGCCGTTTATAAACGAAGTTGTGGAAAAGCTTATATCTGATTTAAGTGATATGAAGTACAGTCTGGTTATAGAGGGAACATTGAGAACTGCCGAAATTCCTTTAAACACTTGCCGAATGTTGAAAAATAAAGGATATAGCGTGGAGTTGCATATAATATCAGTAAAAAAAGAAATTTCATACGAAAGCACTATATACAGATATGAAAATAATTTGGAACTTGGAATGGTTCCCCGTGCAACAGCGAAAGAAGATCATGATAATGTTGTTGATGCTATTTGTGACAACCTTGATATAATTTATGAACAGAATGCTTTTGATGATATAAAGCTTTTTGACAGGGAAGGAAATAATTTGTATACCGCAAAGTGCGGTGTAGCTCCTTCTTTAGTTGAAAAAGACAAGTTATTTGGATATTGGTCTGATTCTGAAATTACTTCGTACAGAAAAATAATTGATGATATAATTGCTCTTAAACGGTCAAGAAATGCTCCTGATTTAGCCAAATACATATTGGAATCTTCAATTAAATTTGCTTATGCAAAATCAAGAATTGAGAAATTAAATAAATAACAAAAGCAGAAAATATCTATGTTGATGTTCTCTGCTTTTTAGTATATTTTTTGGGACGGCGACACGCAGATAATAGATGACTTACCGTAATTGGCAATGTTACGCTCGGGCATTTATGGCTTTGCATTTGTAAAACTGTCTGCACGAAAGGGGGACGGCGACACGCCGTTAATAAATGCCTTGTACGGTGACTTCGCCTGAATTGATAAGTTTGGTGGTTTTGTCGGGAAGCTCTGCAATAAGCTCGCCGTCAGGGTTTACTCCCACAGCTTTTGCGGTAACGGACTTTCCGTCTTTGGTGAATGTTATATCTCTGCCGACTGTTGCGCAAAGGCTTGTGTATTCCTTTAATGCGACAGGGGAAAGCTTTAAATCGTTTTTGATGAATTCCTCTTCAATGTGGTTAAGCACACAGGCAAAAAATTTGTTCTTGTCAAAATGACCGCCTGTTGCAAGATAAATTGAGGTTGCCTTTTCCTTTATGTCATCGGGGAAATCCTGAGTGTCGGCATTGATTCCGATGCCTGTAATTACATATTCTACGGCGTCAAATTCGGCACTCATTTCGGTTAAAATACCGACAAGCTTTTTCTTGCCGATGATGATATCGTTCGGCCATTTTATACGGCAGTCAAGTCCCGTGAATTCTCTGATTGCCTTGCAGACTGCAAGACCTGCAAGAGGGGTGATTGACGATACCTCTGACGGGGCAATCTTTGGCCTTAACAAAAACGAAAAGGTGATGCTGTCATCCTTTTTTGCTTTCCAAACTCTGCCGAGTCTGCCCTTGCCCTGAGTTTGTTCTCTGGCAACGGCAACCGTGCCGTTTTCGCAACCGTCTGCACCCAGCTTTTTGAGGTAATCGTTTGTTGAGCCAACCTCGTCAAGGACGATGAGGTTTTTACCGATTACGGAGGTTTTCAGGTATTTTTCGATTGCAGGCTCGTTGAGGTGTGGGGGATAGGCAACAAGGCGGTATCCACGGTTTGTTACAGAGTCAATCTTGTAGCCCTGTTCCTTAATTCCGTTGATTGCTTTCCAAACTGCCTGTCTTGACACACCAAGCTGTTCGGAAATTTCACTGCCCGAAACATAGCCGTCTGTTTTTGTTAAAAGTTCAATAATTTTCTTTTGCATAACATCACCGATTTTAAAATTTAATGTAAAAAATTACGGACGATTCTAAACAAAATCGCCCGTTTTTGAATGTTAATTATTTACTTTTGTTTGCCGCAACAATTTTCTTGACTGCAATGCTTACTGCCGAACCGACAACAAAGCAAGCAATGATTTCAAGAATGCAGTTGATTGAAAGAGCAGGGATAACCACGGCTGTGATTACATTAAGTCCCATAACTTCGATACTGCCGAAAAGGATTGCCATAAAGCCAAGGAAGAAGGCTGTATTCATAACAGGGCAGAGTATAGTAGCGATAAGGTCGTTAAGATTGAACTTGCCTACCGTTTTACCTTCAAATACCTTGCCAAGACCTTTTGCGATAAGTCCTGTGAGCCAACCCATAAGAGCTCGTGCAACAACACAAATTATAAAGGTGTAGAACCAGTTGATTGAAAGCATTGCCGTGCCGAATGCGTCCATACCAAAGCATTGTACAAAGCTTGTGATACCAAAGAGTGTGCCGAGAATCAATCCTGCTGTAGGACCGAGAACGGTTGCACCGATTGCAATCGGAATGCAAAGGAATGAAATGGAAAGCGCACCGATCTTCAAATATCCGAGCGGTGTGAGCGCCATTACAAGCGTCAATGCGATAAGCACTGCAAGAATAACCATTCTTTGCACCTTTGAAAAGTTTCCTGTCTTATTCATAAAAAATTCCTCCTGCTGTTTCCCTGCTCATTTTCCGCAGGTGAAACGCAAATAATATTTACAAGGGGAGAACCCCGTTGCATCAAATTAATAATTCAAAAACAAGTTGTATATTAAATTGTCTTTATTTTTTATTTCTCTCGTAAATAATTTTGAGTCCGTCAAGAATAATATTCTCATCAAAGATAATATCGTGACGGCAGTTTTTGATTGCAAGCGGAGCAAGACCGCCTGTGGCAATAACCTTGCATTCTGCCTTGCATTCCTCGTTAAACATATCAACCATTCCGTCAAGCATACAGGCTGTTCCGAACATAATTCCCGAACGAATGCAGTCGGATGTGTTTGATGAAATTACCCTCTTTGGAGCTTTCATATCAACAGATGACAGCAATGCACCGTGATTTGTGAGTGCGTCAAGCGAAATTCCCATACCGGGGGCGATTGCACCGCCGTGATATGCGTTGCTTGCGTCAACATAGACAATTGCGGTTGCAGTTCCCATAAAAATCATAATGAGGGGACCGCCGTATTTTTCACACGCTCCCACACAGCCGGCAACAATATCTGCACCCAAGGTTTCGGGATGTTCTATTTTGATGTCAAGACCTGTCTTGAGTCCCGGACCGATGAGCAGACTTTTTTTGCCTGTAACGGTCATAATCGCACTTCTGAGGTTATATGTAAATTTCGGAACAACAGAGCTTATAATAGCGCCGTCAATGCTTTTTGCGTCAATGTTGTAAATCTGTAAAAATGTGAAAAGTTCAACGGCAAGCTCGTCGCTTGTTTTGTTTTCATCGGTTGAAAAACGGAGTTTGAATTTTAAATTATCTCCGTCAAAAATGCCGAGCTTGACATTGGTGTTTCCGACATCGGCCGCAAGCAGCATTGCTGTTCCCTCCAAACGGTTTTTATAAATAAGCTTTTACAAAAGCTTAGATTTAATCGTACTTTACTTTGCTTATTATATCATAAAAAATTATTTCTTCAAGGGTGAATTTAAGGAATTTATCCGATTTTTGGAAAATCCGAAAAAATTGTTGAAATTTGCGTTGGATTGTGTATAATTAAAATAGGTGTGTATAACACGGTCATGTATTACGCAAAATTCTGAAAGGAATGGTTTATTAAATGGACAGTTCAGAAATCAAGCAGCTCCGAATTCTTGCCGCAAGGTCAAGAATGGGCGCAATTCTCGGCACTTACCACGCCAAATCAGGTCATCCCGGCGGATCACTTTCGGCAGCAGATATTTTCACATATCTCTACTTTAAGGAAATGAATGTTGATCCTAAAAATCCCGATATGCAGGACAGAGATCGTTTTGTTCTTTCAAAAGGTCACTGCTGTCCGGCTCTTTATGCAACACTTGCACTCAAGGGCTTTTTTGAATGGGACGAGCTTACAAAGCTCCGTCATGTAGGCGCTATGCTTCAGGGACATCCCGATATGAAGGGTACTCCGGGTATTGATATGAGTACAGGCTCACTCGGTCAGGGTATTTCGGCTGCCTGCGGTATGGCACTTGCGGCTAAGCTTGATAACAAGAGCTATCGCACATATACGGTTCTCGGTGACGGCGAGGTTGAAGAAGGTCAGGTTTGGGAGGCTGCAATGTTTGCCGCTCACAACAAGCTTGACAATCTCGTTGTAATTGTTGACCAGAACGGACTTCAGATTGACGGTACTGTTGAAGAGGTTGCAGGCATTGAGCCTCTTGATAAAAAGTTTGAAAGCTTTGGCTTTGAAGTAATCAAAATTGACGGTCACGACTTCAATCAGATTGAATCGGCTCTCGAAAAGGCTAAGACAGTAAAGGGCAAGCCTACCGCAATTCTTGCCAAGACAATCAAGGGCAAGGGCGTTTCATTTATGGAAAATCAGGTTGGCTGGCACGGCACTGCTCCCAACAAGGAACAGTATGAACAGGCTACTGCCGAGCTTCAGGCTGAAATTGACAGATTGGAGGGCAACTGCTGATGGCACAGGTAATTAAAAAGGCTACAAGAGAAAGCTTTGGCATGGCTCTTTGTGAGCTTGCAAAGACAAATAAGGACATTATTGTTTTTGATGCAGACCTCGCAGCTGCTACAAAGACAGGAATTTTTAAAAAAGAGTTTCCCGAAAGATTTTTTGACTGCGGTATTGCCGAGGGCAATATGGTAGGCGTTGCAGCAGGTATGGCAGCGGCAGGCAAAATTCCCGTTGCCGCATCATTCGCAATGTTTGCAACAGGCAGAGCATTTGAGCAGATTCGCAACTCGGTTGCTTACCCTCATCTTAATGTTAAAATTGCCGGCAGCCACGCAGGTATTTCAACAGGTGAAGACGGTGCTACTCATCAGTGTCTTGAAGATATCGGTATTATGCGTACAATTCCGGGTATGGTTGTCCTTAACCCTGCCGATCACTACGAAATGATGGCCGCTACAAAGGCTGCAATTGAGTACAACGGTCCTGTTTATATCCGTCTCGGCAGACTTGCTGTTGACAGTTTTAATGATCCCGATACCTATACATTTGAGCTCGGCAAGGGTATTACTCTCCATGAGGGCAACGATGTGGCTGTTATTGCAACAGGACTTGTTGTAAACGAGGCTTTAAAGGCTGTTAAGGAACTTGAGGCTGAGGGCATCAACGCTCGTCTTATTAACATTCACACAATAAAGCCTATCGACAGAGATATCATCATTAAGGCTGCAAAGGAAACAGGCAGAATCATCACCGTTGAGGAACACAATGTTATCGGCGGTCTCGGTGACGCTGTTTGTGATGTTGTAAGTGCAGAGTGTCCTGTTAAGGTTACAAAGATCGGTGTGAACGATCGTTTCGGTTACAGCGGTCCGGCTCTTGAGCTTCTTGACAAGTTCGGTCTGACACAGCCTCACATTGCAAAGGTTGTCAGAGATGTTGTTAAAGAGGGCAAATAATTTCTGAATTAATTTAATAATTGCAAAATATTAACGGTCGGTTTGTTCAAGCCGACCGTTTTTTGTATGTACTGTGCAAGAATAAAAAGCAAAGGGCGGATATCGCAAAAAACGGCAGCCGCCCTTTTTATATTAAAACATCCTCAGCAATAAGCCGAATGGGGCTTTAGTCAGCGTGCTTTATCAGCAGCCGCAGCCACAGCTGTTGTTGTCACAACCACAGCCGCCGTTGTTTCCGCCGCAACAGCAGAGAACGATGATAAGAAGAATAATCCATGAGCAGCAACCGTTGCCGTTACCAAAGTTACACATACGCTTACCTCCTTTCGTTTACACTACATATTATTGCAAAAGGAGAAATGTGTGACATCAAAAAATGACGGCTGCGAAAATATTCGTAACCGTCATCAATTGTAATGATTTAATTAAACATTGAATCTGAAAAGAACGACATCGCCGTCTTTCATAACATAGTCCTTGCCTTCACTGCGGACAAGACCTTTTTCTTTTGCGGCTGTCATACTTCCACAGGCGATAAGGTCGTCATATGCGATAACCTCGGCTCTGATAAATCCACGCTCAAAATCCGAGTGAATTTTGCCCGCTGCCTGAGGTGCTTTTGTTCCTTTTTTGATTGTCCATGCACGAACCTCCTGTTTGCCGGCTGTAAGGTAGGAGATAAGTCCGAGAAGTGCATAGCATTCCTTGATAAGTCTGTCAAGACCGCTTTCTTCAAGTCCCATATCGGCAAGGAACATTTCCTTTTCTTCCTTGTCCATCTCAACGATTTCTTCCTCAATCTGAGCACAGATTGGAAGAACGCCGGCGTGTTCCTCGGCGGCAATCTTCTGAACAGCCTTGTAACCCTCGTTTGAGTCGATGCCGTTTGAGAAATCCTCGTCACTCATATTTGCGGCATAGATAACAGGCTTGTTTGTGAGAAGCGCAACCTCTGAAAGAATTGCCTTTTCGTCATCGTCACATTCAACACTTCTTGCAGGCTTGCCCTCGTTGAGTGCGGCAAGAACTCTTTCAAAAAGGTCGATGTCTTTCTGATACTTTTTATCGCCCTTGAGCATTTTCTTTGTCTTGTCAATTCTGCGTTCGAGCATTTCAACATCGGAGAGAATAAGCTCAAGATTAATTGTTTCAATGTCACGGGCAGGATTGATGTTGCCTTCAACATGGATAATGTCATCGTTTTCAAAGCAACGGACAACATGAACGATAGCGTCACATTCACGGATGTTTGAAAGGAACTTGTTGCCGAGTCCCTCGCCCTTTGATGCACCCTTTACAAGACCTGCAATATCTACAAATTCAATTGATGCAGGAGTATATTTGTCAGGATCATACATTTCCGCAAGTTTATCAAGTCTTTTGTCCGGAACTGCAACAACACCGATATTCGGTTCAATTGTGCAGAAAGGATAGTTTGCACTCTGAGCACCTGCATCTGTAATTGCGTTAAAAAGTGTACTTTTGCCGACATTTGGAAGTCCGACGATTCCGAGTTTCATTTATTTTCACCTCAAATATTATTCGGGCAATGCTTGCCTATTTTCACTGAATATTGTATTATTATATCGTATGGATACTTACTCTGTCAATTCACAGACGAGTAATGCACACTTTGTTAAGTATATCACATAAAATTGCTTTAAACAATAAGAAAGGAAATTTTTATGAGCGAAATAAATACATATTCTGTAACAATTAAGGTGGAAGAAGAAAATCTTGCCGTTTCAATGGGCAGCGGCAGTCTTTGTGTGCTTGCAACTCCGTGCGTTGTGGCTCTTATGGAAAATGCCGCCGCAGCTCTTGCAGACAAGGTTCTTGACAACGATGAGCTTACAACAGTAGGTACAATGATTTCAATTGAGCACACAAGCCCCACTCCTCTCGGTGCTGAGGTTACGGCAACAGCCGTTCTCAAAAGCGTTGACGGCAGAATGTTTAATTTTGAAGTTTTTGCCGAAGATAAAAAGGGTGAAATTGCAAGAGGCACTCACACAAGAGTAAGCGTAAAATCAGAAAAATTTCAGATGAAGGCGGACAGCAAGTTTGATGAATAAGTACAAATATTATCTGTTTGACCTTGACGGCACAATCAGCGAGAGCGCATTGGGCATAAGAGAGTCACTTGAAAACGCAATTAAAAGTATGGGCAAGCCGTTGCCTAATCTTGACGATTACACATTGTACATCGGACCGCCGTTGCTCGATACATTCCGCAATATCTGCCGTTTCAATGAGGAAGAATCGGCAAGAGGCGTTGAGATTTATCGTGAATACTACAACACCAAGGGCAAGCTTGTGAACAAGCTTTATGACGGCATTGACAGAGTTCTTGCAGAGCTTAAAAACAGCGGTGCAAAGCTTGCCGTGTGTTCGTCAAAGTATGAAAAGTTTGCCGAAGAAATTACAGACCTTCTCGGTGTGCATGATATGTTTGACGCAATCTGCGGTTCAACACTTGACGGCAGCAGAAAAGATAAAAAAGACCTTATTCCGTATGCTGTTGAAAGACTTGGCGGCAGCCTTGAAAATGACAGAGAAAATATCGTCATGATAGGTGATACTTGGTTTGACACAAAGGGAGCAAGACTTTGCGGTGTTGATTTTGTCGGTGTTGAATATGGCTACGGCGACCTTGAAAGCATGAAAAAAGAGGGCGGCAGGGTGTTTGCAAAAACCACGGCAGAACTCTTGGATGTTCTTACAAAGTAAATAATTTGAAATCGGACAAACGGAATTATCCGAAGATTTTTCGCATACATTTTATCAGAGAATAAAATGTGCGGAGGATTTATAATGTTCGTTTTCAATTTAAAAATTAAGGCTAAAAAAACAGTAATTTTGGCGGCGGTGCTGTCCGTAACAGCGGCAATAATATGTACAGCCGTTACGGTTGCAATAAATTCACGGTTGCCCGATACAGCCGTGAGTGATAAAACAGGGGAATATTCTCTTGTGCTTAATGACGGTGAGGAGAAAAAATTCCTTGAACAGTTCGGAGTTGAAACCGCCGACGCAAAGCCTGAGAAAAGGTCGGTTGTAATTCCGTCGGATTTTAATAAATATTATGAGGAATACAACGAACTACAGAAGAAAATCGGACTTGACCTCGGAAAATTTAAAGGCAAAGAGGTTACGGAGATTATCGTTCCCCTGGAAAAGCCAAAGGATAACAATGCCGTTTTGCTTGTTTACAAAAACAGGGTAATCGGCGGACACATTACAAACGGAGAATACGGCAGTAAAAATCTGCCGCTTGTTGATTAAGATGGAAAGACTCGATAAAATTATTTCGTCACAAAGAGCCGACGGCAGAAAAGGGGTTCAAAAACTCATAAAAAGCGGTGCGGTTCTTGTGAACGGAAAAATCTGCAAAAAGCCTGATACAAAGATTGACCCCGACAAGGATGAAATTGTTGTGGACGGACAGGCTTTGAATTACAGCAAATACATATATATAATGATGAACAAGCCTGCGGGAGTTGTGTCGGCAACCGAGGACAGGCAGTTTAAGACTGTTATTGATATTATCCCCGAAGATATGAAACGAAAGGGACTTTTCCCCGTCGGCAGACTTGACCGTGATACGGAGGGACTGCTTCTTATTACAGATGACGGTGACTTTGCGCACAGCATAACCTCGCCTAAAAAGCATGTGGACAAGAAGTATGTTGCAAAGCTTGACGGAGAAATCACAGAAGATACCGTAAAAGCTTTTTCTGACGGAATTGAGTTCTCTGACGGTACGAAGTGTCGCAGTGCCGTGCTTGAATGTGACGAAAATGATAAAAAAACAGGAATTGTCACAATTTGTGAGGGTAAATATCATCAGGTTAAAAAAATGTTTTTGTGTTGTGGATTAAAAGTTGTGCATCTTCAACGAATTTCAATAGGCGGTTTGTATCTTGATAGCAATTTGCACATAGGTGAGTGCAAATTGTTAACGGATTTGGATAAAAAGTCGGTTTTTATCGGCAATATACACTAAAAAATGCATCTGAATTTTATCCTGTGTCGGTTTTAAATAAAATAATGCATATATCTTTGGTCAATTTCGGTATGGTCAAATTGTGCGAAAAGTGGTATATTATTGTATGTAATAAAGCTAAGGACTTTATCGTTATCGACTAATTGGAGGTTTATACACAATGGCAAATGTTTCATTAAGACATGTTTACAAGATTTATGACGGCGGTGTAACTGCTGTTACAGACTTCAACCTTGAAATTGCCGACAAAGAATTCATCATTCTCGTTGGTCCTTCAGGTTGCGGTAAATCAACAACTCTCAGAATGATTGCAGGTCTTGAGGATATTTCAAAGGGCGAGCTTTACATCGGCGATACACTCGCAAACGATGTTGCTCCTAAGGACAGAGATATCGCAATGGTATTCCAGAACTATGCTCTTTATCCTCATATGACTGTATATGATAATATGGCATTCGGTCTTAAACTCCGTAAGTTCTCTAAGGAAGAGATTAAGAGAAGAGTTGAAGAGGCTGCAAGAATCCTTGGTATCGAGCAGTATCTTGACAGAAAGCCAAAGGCTCTTTCAGGCGGTCAGAGACAGCGTGTTGCTCTCGGTCGTGCTATCGTTCGTAACCCGAAGGTATTCCTTCTTGACGAACCGCTTTCAAACCTTGATGCTAAGCTCCGTGCTCAGATGAGAACAGAGATTTCAAAAATTTATCAGCGTCTCGGCACAACATTTATCTATGTAACCCATGACCAGACAGAGGCTATGACAATGGGTACAAGAATTGTTGTTATGAAAGACGGTTTCATTCAGCAGGTTGATACTCCTCAGCATCTTTATGATATGCCTTGCAATATGTTCGTTGCAGGATTTATCGGTTCACCTCAGATGAACTTCATCAACGCTGTTCTCTCTAAGAACGGCGGTAAGTATACTCTTGATTTTGACAAGTATCATGTTCCTGTTCCGGAGTCAAAGGTTAATGCTGACCTCGACAACTATGTTGGCAAGGAAGTTGTTTTGGGCATCCGTCCTGAGCATGTTCACGATGAGCCTGAAGAAATTGCTAAGGCTGAGTGTCTTCTCAAAGCCAATGTTGATGTTACCGAGCTTATGGGCGCTGAAATTTATCTCTATGTAAATATCAACGGTACACCTATCACAGCTCGTGTTGAACCTACTTCAACAGCTAAGCCTGGCGACGACATTGAGATTGCTTTCGACCTCAGCAAACTCCATATCTTTGACAAGAATACTGAGAAAACAATCACAAACTGATTATAATTTAATTTGTATTTTACGGCGGAGCGTTATGCTCCGCCGTCTTTGCGTTTTGTGTAACAGTAGCGGCGGTCAGTGACCGCCAATCGAACCGATTTTCACAATCGGTTCGACATTACAAATGACCTGTTTAATTAACAATGATATAATAATGTATTTGCTGTGTGTCGTTTTGGTTTTGCAACCAAAACGATTGGCGTTCACTGAACGCCGCTACTGTATGTACTATCAATTGCAATGTTTCGCTCTGGCAAAATATGTTATGATTTTTTCAAACTGTCTGCACGAATAGGGAACGGCGGCTCACCGTGGTTGAATTTTAATGTATGAACATTTTTCGTATTTTGTCACAAAATCAACACAATGTTGTGATATATTAAAAAAGTAATAAAGTTATGTAACAATTGTTTAATTTTGCTTTCAAAACTGTAACTTGTTGCTGATTATGCAAATTCTCTAAAAAAATTCAAGAAAAATTGTAAATAGAGGTTGATTTTTTTCTCGTTTTTGTGTAATATGTATATGAGACAGATTGTATTTTATTGAACTCTTTTACAATCACAATATATAACTGCGGAGAAAACGAGGTAAAAATTTATGTCAAACAGATTATTTCAAGGTATTGTACACCAGATGAAAGACGCAATCGACAGAACGATTGGCGTAATTGACGAGACTTCGGTTGTTATTGCCTGCTCCGAGCTTGGAAAAATCGGCGAGGTAAACGAGAGCGTTAATTCCGAAACACTCAGCTCGACAGCACCGTTTGTTGTGAACGGATATACATACAGATCTTTCGGCAGCAATGCAAAGTATGATTATGCAGTATTTGTTCAGGGTACCGATGAGTATGCTCAGAAGTATGCTCAGCTTTTGTCGGTTTCTTTTGCAAGCATCAAGCAGTATTATGACGAAAAGTATGATCGTTCAAACTTTATTAAGAATGTTATTCTTGACAACATTCTTCCGGGTGACATTTACCTTAAAGCAAGAGAGCTTCACTTTAACAGCGAGGTTTCCCGTGTGTGTCTGCTTATTAAAATTGTTTCAAAAACAGATGTTTCCGCTTATGATATAGTTCAGAATCTTTTCCCGGACAAGTCAAAGGACTTTGTTATAAACATTAACGAGGTTGAAATTGCACTTGTTAAGGAAATTAAACCCGACACAGAGAGCCGTGACCTTGAAAAGCTTGCAAGCTCGATTTCAGACACACTTTCGAGCGAGTTCTACACACACTGTGTTGTCGGCATCGGTACAACGGTTACAGGCATCAAGGATCTTGCAAGAAGCTTTAAGGAGGCTCAGTCAGCTCTTGAGGTTGCAAAGGTATTTGACACAGACCGTACAATCGTAAGCTATGATAACCTCGGCATTGCCCGTCTTATCTATCAGCTTCCCACAACATTGTGTGAAATGTTCCTCAAAGAAGTTTTCAAGCGTGGTTCAATTGAGAGCCTTGATCAGGAAACTCTCTTTACAATCCAGCGTTTCTTTGAAAACAACCTCAATGTTTCCGAAACATCAAGAAAGCTTTTTGTACACAGAAATACTCTTGTGTACAGACTTGAAAAAATTAAAAAGCTCACAGGTCTTGACCTCCGTGAGTTTGAGGACGCAATCGTGTTCAAGGTTGCTCTTATGGTTAAGAAATACCTCAACGCAAGTCCTACAAAATACTGATTTAGTTAAAGTGTGCCCGAGCATAGTGCGTTCGCTGTGCTCTGGGCGTTTTGACTTTTTATGAGTATTTGTACAATAACTACAAAACAAAGGTGACTTTATGATTGATTTTATAAATGTGTCTAAAACATACCCTAATGGCACTCATGCTCTCTACGGTATTACGCTGAGTATTGATAAGGGCGAGTTTGTATTTATTGTCGGTGCATCTGGCGCAGGCAAGAGTACATTTCTTAAACTCATTATGCATGAGGAAACTCCGACATCAGGCAAAATCGTTATCAACGACACTGATATTACAAAGCTGAGAAGGAGCAAGGTTCCTTATATGCGCCGTCATATGGGCATTGTTTTTCAGGATTTCAGACTTATTGACAAGATGAATGTTTTCGACAATGTTGCGTTTGCGATGCGTGCTGTCGGAAAACCTTCGGCAGTAATTAAAAAGCGTGTTCCGTATGTGCTTGAGCTTGTCGGTCTTAAAGATAAGATGAAAAACAGACCGAGTGAACTCTCGGGCGGTGAGCAACAGCGTGTAAGCCTTGCAAGAGCCCTTGTGAATAACCCCGAAATTATTATTGCCGATGAGCCGACAGGTAATGTTGACCCCGAGATGTCACACGAAATCATTGAGCTTCTCAATGAAATTAACGCAACAGGCACAACCGTTATTGTTGTAACGCATGAACATGACCTTGTTCGTGAGTTTGACAGACGAGTTGTTGTTCTTGACCACGGAAAAATTAAGAGCGACACCAAGGATTTGTTTGTTAAAGATGACTATACTGACGATTACGGTGATGACAGCGGTGAAGAAGAAAACACACCGGATTATCCCGATAATGCAGTGGTTGTTCCGGAATAATGCGTTTGCGCAAATAGGATTTTGAAAGGATTTTTGATATGACCGGATTTGGTTATTTGGCAAAAGAAGGTTTCAAAAATGTGTGGAACAACCGTATTATGAGTATCGCTTCTGTCTGCGTACTTATAAGCTGTCTTGTTCTCACAGGTGCGGCGGCACTTTTTTCATTGAATGTTGACAAGGTTGTTGAATCTGTCGGCAAGTCAAATGAAACCTCTGTATACATTAAAGACGGATATTCACAGCTTGAGGCTGTTTATGTAGGAAAAGAAATTGAAAAGCTTGACAATGTTGAGTCGGCAACCTTCCTTTCAAAGGAAGATGCGATAAAGCAGTATAAATCTACTCTCGGCGATGACCTCTTTGCAGAAATGCAGGGCAGAAACAAACTCCCTGATTCATTTATTGTTGTGATGAAGGATTTGTCGAAGTACGATGAAACTATTGCACAAATCACGAAAATTGACGGTGTTGAGAGTTTCAGCAGTCACCGTGAACTTGCCAAAAAGCTTACGGACATCAGCAGTCTTGTCAATATGATTTGTATTGCGGTTGTTTGTGCGCTGACAATCATTTCAATCTTCATCATTGCCAACACAATTCGTGCAACAATGTATTCACGAAGATTTGAAATCAGCATTATGAAATCGGTTGGTGCAACGAACTCGTTTGTACGATGGCCGTTTCTTATTGAAGGTATGATAATCGGACTTATTTCCGCAATTATTTCAACAGGCGCAATTGCAATCCTCTATGAGACTGCACAGGCTCTTGTTTATCAGATTGTTCCGATTGATTTCATTCCGATTAACAATGTCATCTGGATTACAGGCGGCTTGTTTGCAATTGCAGGTATTATTATCGGCTTCTTCGGCAGCTTTATTTCAATCAGAAAATACCTTAAAATGGAAGGTAACGAAATACTCGGTTGGTAATCCCGACAGAAACCTTAAAGGAGGAGATTACGATGAACAAATTAAAAAGAATTTTATGTGCAATGCTCTGCGTATGCATGATTTCAATTCCAATGGCAATACCCACTACTGTTTCTGCTGAGGACAGCATCTCAGACCTTGAACAACAGCTTCAGCAGCTTGAACAGGAAAATCAGAAGTATCAGAAGATTCTTGATGATACAAAGTCTGACATCGCAGAAAAGGAAGAATACAAGAGCGCCCTTGTAAGCAAGGTTCAGGTTCTTGATGAAAAAATTGCAGTAACCCGTGAGAAAATTTCAAGCCTTAACGATGATATTAAGGAAAAGCAGGACGCTTATGACAAGGGACTTTCGGAAGTTGAGGATCAGTTTGACGCACTTGCAAACAGACTCAGAATTCTCTATATGTCAGGCAATGCAACCGACCTTGAAATCATTTTCGGTGCAAAGGATTTTTCTGACCTTATTGATAAGATGGAGCTTGTAAAGAGCCTTGCAAACAGCGACAAGGAGCTTATCAGCGAAATCCAGACAAAGCTGGACGAGCTCAGTACCAAGAAGAAATCCCTTGAGGCCGACAAGAAAGACCTTGAAACTCAGCAGGCGTCATTGAAGTCGGATCAGGACGAGTTTAATAAACTCATTTCCGATAATGACGAGATTCTTAAAAATCTTTACGCATCAAATTCCGAGGCGCAGAATTCCTTGGAAAGTGCGGCTTTGCAGAGTGATGAGATTGAAGCTAAAATCAGCCAGTACTATGCCGCTCAAAAGGCGGCTGCGGAACGGGCTGCTCAGGCTTCACAGAGCTCAAGCAGTTCATCAAGCAGCTCTTCAAGCAGTTCATCAAGCGGCTCAAGCAGTTCAGGTTCATCAAGCTCAGGTTCATCATCTGTAATTGTTCCGTCGGGTTCGGGCTTTGCATGGCCTACACCGGGCTTTGTAAGCCTTTCATCTGAATGGTTTGAGGACAGAGAAGTTTATAACCACGGCGGAATTGATATTGCCGGCGCAGGCATTATGGGAACTCCTGTTGTTGCGGCTGCCGACGGTACTGTTGTTGCAACCAACAGCAGTTGTACACACAACTGGGGCAAGAGCTACAGCTGCGGCTGCGGCGGCGGTTATGGTAACTATGTAATGATCAGCCACGCGGGCGGTAAGATGACAGTTTACGGTCACCTTACAAGTCTTACAGTAAGTTCAGGTCAGTCTGTTTCTAGAGGACAGGTTATCGGCTATGTCGGTTCAACAGGTAACTCAACAGGACCTCACCTCCACTACGAATGCCGTCTTAACGGTGTAAGATACAACCCGATGTCTGAGTATCCGTACATGTGATAATTTCTTTGATACATACACAATTTGATAATTAATTTAAAAGCCTTCGCATATACTTAAATAAGTAAATATGCGGAGGTTTTTGTTTTGATTACTTCATTGAATGTTGTGTTTCCCGAAAAGTGCGGGAAAATAAGGGGATTTTTTAACAGGCTGAGAGGGGACAAGGTGTGCGTTGAAATCAAAAGGGCAAGGGGCGTAAGCGTAAAACAGCTTACATACATCTGTCGCAGACAAAAGGTCAATCTCAATAAAATTGACAGGGCAATCGGCAATCAGCGCACAAGACTTTTGTGTTGCGAAGAAATGACTTTTCCGAACGACAGCGGTTACAAGCGTTTTTACTCGCCGTTTTTTTCGGCAAGACTTTGTACAAATATGGCGCTTTATGCCCTCAGCAAATTTGATACTCCCGAAAGGCTGACGGTCGGAATTTATGATCCCGACGCTCAATGCACCGATCTTGTTTCATTTGTGTTGAAATATACTGGCAATGTCTGTATTATCACAGACAACGAAGATGTGTTCTATGATGAGCTGAATACCATTGCCGAAGAAACGGGTGCGTGTGCCGTTGTTACTCACCACCGTGAACAGCTTTCAAATTGTGACCTTGTCATTGCACCGTTTGAAATTGAAGAAAATCTGCCTGTAAGAAATGATGCGGTTATCCTCACAAACGGCAGACCTAAGGAAAATATAAAGGGCTTTGTGTATTTTCGCTATTGCTTTAAAATGCCGAACGGATTCGCACTTTTGCGGCCTGAGGGATTGTCGGAGGAATACTTCTGCTCAGCACTCTACACACTCGGTTCACAGTACGAGCTCGGTTCAATTGTCCCCGATTTGTGCCGTAATGATACAGAGGCGCAGACAGTGAAATCTCTTTGCAGTTATCTTGCCCGTTTTGCTTGACAATCGGTGTGAAAAAAATTATAATAAATCTATATGCAGTTTTTTGCTGATATGAAAGAATTTTATACCGTATGCACACTTGTGCAGGTGCGGTATTAACTGAAAGGAACGATATAAAATGGCAGCTAAACCAACAATGCTTACTGCGGAAGGTCTTAAAAATCTTGAAGAGGAACTTGCAGAATTACAAAATGTCAAGCGTAAAGAAATTGCAGAGAAAATCAAGGTAGCCCGTTCCTACGGCGACTTGTCCGAGAACAGTGAATATGATGATGCAAAGAACGAGCAGGCTATTATGGAGGCAAGAATCGCTACTATCGAGTCTATCCTCAAAACTGCTCAGATTATTGATGAGTCCGAAACATCTAACGATAAGGTACATCTCACTTCTGTTGTTACAATCGAAATGGTTGGCACAGACAGACAGATGACATACAAAATCGTTGGTTCGGGTTCTAACGAAACAAATCCCGCACAGGGCAAAATTTCAGACGAATCACCTGTGGGCAAGGCTCTCATGGACAGATGTGTTGGTGATGTTGTTGAGGTTGAAACTCCCGGCGGCATAAAGGCATTTAAGATTCTTGAAATCTCAAAGTAATTTGTTTATCTATTGAATTTTTGCTGACGGATTCTGCTTTTGCAATCCGTCAGATTTATTGATGTTGAAAAAGAGAGGAATGATTGGAAATGAGTCAGAAGCCACAGCAGACCGGCACAAGCGATGTTATCAAGGTCAGATACGAAAAGCTTAACGCCCTCAAAGAAGCAGGCAGAGATCCGTTTGTAATTACAACAAGTGACCGTGATGTTCTCACGGAAACAATTAAAAACAATTTTGAAGAGTACGAAAACAAAGATGTATGCGTTGCAGGCCGTTTGCTTTCAAAAAGAGGCAAGGGCAAGGTTTCGTTTATGGACCTTTGGGATCGTTCGGGCAAAATCCAGATTTTTGCAAAATTTGACGATCTCGGTGAAGAAGAATACGGCTTCCTTAAAAAGTGGGATATCGGTGATATCGTTGAAGTAAAGGGCTTTGTTTTCAAAACGCAAATGGGCGAAATTTCTGTTCATGCAAAAGAGGTTAAGCTCCTTTCCAAATCACTCAAACCCCTCCCCGAAAAGTATCACGGTCTTACAAATACAGACCTTCGTTACCGTCAGCGTTATGTTGACCTTATTATGAATCCCGAGGTAAAGGATACCTTTGTAAAGCGTTCAAAAATTATCGGCAGTATCCGCCGTTACCTTGACAATCAGGGCTTTATGGAGGTTGAAACTCCTATGCTCGTTGCCAATGCCGGCGGTGCGTCGGCTCGTCCGTTCCTTACTCACTTCAACGCTCTTGACGAGGATTTAAAGCTCAGAATTTCTCTTGAACTTTACCTCAAAAGACTTATCGTAGGCGGACTTGAAAAGGTTTACGAAATCGGCAGAGTATTCCGTAACGAGGGTGTTGACACCCGTCATAACCCAGAGTTTACTCTTATGGAACTTTATCAGGCATATACCGACTACAACGGTATGATGGATCTTACCGAAAACCTCTATCGCCATGTTGCACAGGAGGTTCTCGGCACAACAACAATCACATACAACGGCATTGAAATGGATCTTGGCAAGCCGTTTGAGAGAATTACAATGCTTGACGCTGTTAAAAAGTATTCAGGTGTTGATTTCAACGAAATTCATTCTGACGAAGAGGCTAAGGCAGTTGCTAAGGAAAAGGGTGTTGAGTTTGAAGAACGCCACAAGAAGGGCGACATCCTCAACCTTTTCTTTGAAGAATTTGCAGAAGAGCATATGATTCAGCCTACTTTTGTTATGGATCATCCGATTGAAATTTCTCCGCTTACAAAGAAGAAACCCGAAAATCCCGATTATGTTGAGAGATTCGAGTTCTTTATGAACGGCTGGGAAATGGCTAATGCATATTCAGAGCTTAACGATCCGATTGACCAGAGAGAGCGTTTTAAGGCTCAGGAGGCACTTCTCGCACAGGGCGATGATGAGGCTAACACAACCGATGAGGATTTCCTCAACGCACTTGAAATCGGTATGCCTCCGACAGGCGGTATCGGCTTTGGTATCGACAGAATGTGTATGCTCCTCACAGATTCAGCCGCAATCCGTGATGTTCTCCTCTTCCCGACAATGAAGCCCCTCGACAAGTAAAAGTCGAAAAAACCCAGTGTTTATGCGGGTTTCGGGGCTTTCTAAACCGGATAAATTTACCTCTTTACACCAAATTTACACCAATCGGTGCTGAAAACGGTGCAGGGACTAAAAAATCGCATAATTTTGAGTTTCACACAGCTCCTGAGAAGTTACGGCTTTTCAGGAGCTTCTTTTATTTCTCATAGTTTTCGGGCTACATCGCAAACTACACCAATCCTGTTTTTCTCAATATAATGAGGATAATCACAGAGGAAGGGGTGGTTGTACTATGAGCAACAGTTTAGCAAGCGTTCACCCGGAGCTTATTTCTGAATGGTCAGAGAAGAATTTACCGCTGACGCCGGATAAGATAACCTTCGGTTCAAATAAAAGAGTGTGGTGGAAAGGTGCTTGCGGACACGAGTGGGAAACGAGCGTCAAAGCTCGCTCAAAGGGCGAGAAATGCCCGATATGCTCAGGAGCGAGAGTAATAGAGGATATCAATGATTTAGCCACATTGAAGCCCCTGCTGGCTCAAGAGTGGTCTGAAAAGAACGAATTAAAACCCACCGAGGTTTCTTTCGCTTCTCATAAGAAGATTATTTGGAAATGCAAACACGGACACGAATGGGAAGCAAGCGTTAAAAGCAGAACGATAAACGGTACAGGCTGTCCATACTGCTCACATAATAAAGTCCTTGCAGGGTTCAATGACCTTGCTTCACAGTATCCCGATATTGCTACTGAATGGTCTGACAGAAATCTTCCGTTGCTGCCTACAATGGTGACAGCCTTTGCAAACAGTAAGGCTTGGTGGAAATGCAAAGATTGCGGAAACGAGTGGCACACTCTTATTTCAACCCGTTCCGGTGGGAGCAGATGTCCGTATTGTAGTGGATATACATTGCTCAAAGGATTTAATGACTTGGCGACTACGTACCCTGACCTTGCCGCCGAGTGGTCAGAAAGAAATTATCCTCTATTACCTGATGAGGTAAACGCAAAATCAAGACGCAATGTTTGGTGGAAGTGTAAGACCTGCGGCAATGAGTGGAAGTCCGTTATCAATGCCCGTGTAAAAGGAACAGTATGCCCGGTTTGTGCGGATAGGTCGGTTCTTGCAGGGTACAATGATTTAGCCACAACGGACAGGAAACTGCTTGCTGAATGGGATTATGAAAAAAATTCTCTGCTCCCGACACAAGTATCAAGAAAGTCGATGAAAAGTGTGTGGTGGAAATGTTCACTCGGACACTCTTGGAAAGCAAAAATCAGCGACAGAACAATTCTTGAGGGAAAATGCACCGTATGCGAAAACGAATATCGCTCCGTATTCCCCAGCTTGGCTGTTGCCTATTACGCAAATCAAAAAGGACTAAAGGTGCAGCTCGGTTCGGATAAACTATTAGGAATACCACTTGAAACCTACATTCCGTCAGAAAAGCTGGCGATAGAATTTACGAGCGGCTCAGAACAGATGGAGGTTCTCAAAAGCCACTTATGCAAGCAGCGAAATATAAAACTCGTAAAACTCCCTTTTAAGACAACCGAAACGGAAGCGGAATATTCCGACAGATTAAAAGCAGTTTTCAAAAGCGTACATATCTTTATTTATTCTGATGTCGAAGCAGATGTTTCGGTAATCAGAGCAAAATTCGATGATTGGAGGAAACGACTATGAGAGAAGATAAATTCCATATCTATCTTACTGATGATGAATACAGCGAAGTGATACAATCACTTATCCGTTTGAAGAACAGCCTTATAGCACAAGGCAGATACACCGATGGGGTTGACGATGTTCTCTGCAAGGTGCTTTCAGCCAAGAAAAGAAAGCTCAAAATCAAATATATCTAAACACAAAAAGAGACCGCCTACTGATGTAAGCGGTCTTTGATTATTGTAGAGTTAGTCCGACAAACTGAAATTTTACTTTTCTTTATATTCGTCTGGTACTGCTATTTGAAATGTCTCACATAATAGCATCACATCATGCATATCATTTTCATCGTGTTCATACCCCAAATGAAACATTACCTGACTCAATGGATCAATACAAGAAACAGTTATATCTCCAACTTTTCCAATACCGGAAAAAGTTTTTGATGGAAATATATCTCCCTCATAAACAATTCCGTCATCTGTAAATTCAAAACAATGTAAATCAATGATTCTTTGTTTATCATCTTTCCAGACAGTATGACCATCCGTTGTATAATCAGTATTTACTTCCTCAAATCCATGCTGCTTAATCACATAAATATAATCATGATAATGTTTCAGTTCAACAAACAAATCAATATCATTGTGTATTCTTGATTCTCTGCCAAGAAGTGCATCAACACCCCAGCCACCATCTAAATATACTTTAATGTCGTTTTGCAAAGCACATTTTATAATTTCACATGCATCCTCTGTACGTACCATTTATCTATTCTCCAAATTCAAATTCTTATGTGTTTTCAATCTCTCTGCAAGACTGAAATTTTCTGCTCCCTACAAATCCTAATTTATATAGCTGATTTATACAGGTGTTCCAACTTCGATTAGATTTCCGTCAAAATCATAGAATCTGACCACCTTTTGCCCCCAACTGTGTGTTATCAGGTGATTGACATATTCAATTTCAGGGTATCCTCCATTCATTACAAATTTCTTAATCCACTATAATCTAACTCGTATATTTTATCACATACCTCATCAATATACTTTCTATCGTGAGAAATACTGATAATAGCTCCCGGGAACTCTCTAAGCATTTTTCTGATTACAGGTCCCGATAAGGGCGAAAAGTTTCTTGTTGGTTCATCTAAAATAAGCACATTTGCTCCGCTCAAACTCATACTTAAAAGAAGCACCTTGGCCTTTTGCCCTCCGGACAGTTCCCTTATAGGATGTTCCATTTCATCCGCAGTATATTTAAGGGAACCAAGATATGTTCTAATTCTTGTTCTTTCTTCCTTGTCTCCGGATTTATCAAGAAAATCAACAGGAGTCATATCCAAATCAAGTATCTCTTCATAGTTTTGCGGCATATACTCTGCCTTAATATCATCTCGCTGCGAAAGTTCTTCCGCTATTTTTCTTAAAAGAGTCGTTTTTCCCACTCCATTAGCGCCAATAATACATATTTTCTCCGAGCCTCTTATTTTCAAGTTAATGTCTTCAGCCAAAATCCTTTCCTCATCCCTAGTCGTAAGTTTTGCAAGAGTATACTCTATAACTGTTTTTCCTGCCGGAATAGATGAATCTTTGTCTCCCAGTTTAAAGAAAATAGCCTCCTCCTGTTCCGGCATCTCCGTCATGTTTTCATCTTCCTTTTCATATCTTCGTTTCATAGACTTAACTGCGTGCATTTTATCTTTTAAGTTTTTGGCTTCGGCTGGTGACTGTCTGGAACAGTTCCCTAATGCGTTCTGAACACTTTGCATGATTTTTCTGTATTTTTCATCACGAATCTTTTTTTCTTTTCGATCATTTAATGCTTGTCTTTTCTGGCTCTCAAATTTATGAAATCTTTCTTCTAAATATTTTCTGTAAGGAATTTTTGCGACTGTATATCTGGTCTTTGTTTTTCGCACAATCTGTTCAATATGAATTACCATATTCGCTGTATTTTCTATCAAAGTTTCATCATGAGAAATGAAAAGTACTATGTGCTCCCAGTCATTTATTATTTTTTCAAGGATTTCCAGCGTATTGATATCTATATCATTTGAAGGTTCATCCAACAAAAGCACAGTCACATCCTGAATAATAAGTCTCATTAGGTGTGCCTTAACTTTTTCTCCACCCGAAAGACTTCCCATTTTCTGGTCACTATAGAAAAATTCACTTGTCATTCCGAATTTTCCGGTAATTTCAGATAACTCTTTCGGTGTTCTATTCCAAAACATTTCTTCTGCAGAAAAGAACTCATAAATAGTTTTTTCTTTATCTTCTTCAGATATTTCCTGTGGAAGATAACCGAGTATTTCTTTTCCGATCAACCTTTCTCCTTCAGCTTCTATATAATTATCAATAAGTAATGGATTGTAAATCCACTTCATCAATGTTGATTTTCCATTTCCTTCTTCACCAATGATTACCGCCTTATCACCTTTATTTAGTACAAGGTTAAATTCACTAAGTATGACTCTTAAATCCTTTTTATGTGTTAAATTTAAATTTTTTATCTGTAACATATTGGTACCTCCTTTCGCCTGTGTGCAAAAGTAAAAAACGAGCCTTTTTTGCATACACAAAAAGACCCGCCAAATAAACCTTTATATATTCTCACAAATGAAAACAAAGGAAAATCTCTTGCGATAATCTAATTCAAGCGTACACAAAAACAAGCCTGTTTACCACAGGGCTTAAATCATATATGTCTTGCTCAAACCAAATTATCTGTTATACATCTCCTCACCTTTCACTTCATGTGCCTTTCTTTTTTCTGTTAATCATACTAACACATTGTTACGTAATTGTATATAGTTTTTATTATCCACCTCTGCAAGCCTATCTGCAGTATAAAAAATCATTGTCTAATATAATTCATTTATCTCACCGCCAAATTCAAATTTGTCTTTCTCTTAATTTCTTATTATACATCAAAATTATGAATATTTCTACCCGCCGTCTATTGACCTCAATTTTGAGGAAAATAGGCGGCTTTTTTTCGTTCAGAAAAATTTTTTCAAGAAATTTTTGAAAAAGGGGCGATTTTGGGTGTGCATTTTGCCCCCCTTTGTCCAAATGAGTGAAGGGGTTAATTCCGAACCACGAAAACGGAAGCCTTTCACTTGTATTTTGACAACTGAATAAATCATTCACTAAGACTTTATTTCTGATGATTTTAGCCACCTTATCGGGTACGCCAAGACTTCTGCATTGCAGAACAGCGAGAACTCCCGGTATAAGTAATAGGTTGCCCCTTTTACGGCGATGACAGTCAGAAGGATAATGATACTTCTCTACGGAGCTGGCGGAGAACCCGGCAGAGGTGAAATTCCTATGATACAGATTAGCAGTCTGTTCCTTAGTGAATTCCCGTGAGCTTTTGCTCGGCAAGGGGTGTTGAGAACAAATATTGCCCGACCGGTTAGGAAATGAGCCGGTCAAGTACATAGCCATACTGCGATGGCTATGAATTTTACGAAAGGAGGACGCACAAAGTGTCGAACTGCAAAACGATTGCAATATGCAATCAAAAAGGCGGAGTTGGAAAGACGACCACTACGGTAAACCTCGGTGTCGGTCTTGCAATGCAGGGAAAGAAAGTGTTGCTCATAGACGCAGACCCGCAGGGCGACTTAACCACCTGTCTCGGTTGGCAGGATACGGATAACTTGGGTATCACGCTTGCAACGAAACTCACAGATGTCATAAACGAAACGATGAATGACCCTACGGTCGGTATTCTACACCACGACGAAGGTGTTGACCTTGTTCCGGCAAACCTTGAGCTTTCAGCAATGGAATTTAACCTTGTCAACGCAATGAGCAGAGAAACAGCCTTGAGAAACTATCTCAGCGAAGTGAAGGACAAATACGATTATGTACTTATAGATTGTATGCCTTCTCTCGGAATGGTAACAATCAATGCTCTATCTGCGGCAGACAGCGTTATTATTCCTGTTCAGGCTCAGTATTTACCGGCTAAGGGTATGACGCAGCTTGTTCAGACCATTTCACGAGTAAAGAAGCGTATCAATCCGAACTTAAAGATTGACGGTATGCTTCTCACTTTGGTGGATAGCCGTACCAACCTCGCCAAAAGCACGGTAGAAGCTCTGAGAGAGAACTTCGGTAGTCAAATCAAGATGTATAGAACATATATCCCGATTGCCGTAAAAGCCGCAGAGACTTCTTCCAAAGGCAAGAGCATTTTTGCCTACGAACCCAACAGTACGGTGTCAAAGGCGTACACCGAATTTACAAAGGAGGTGTTAGCCGATGGCAGGAAGAAAGAGCGACTTCACTCTTACGAAGCTCGATGACTTATTCTCAACGCAGGAACAGAGAGATGAAGAAAAGCTTTCAAAAATCCGAGATATTCCTTTGACTGAAATCGACGATTTTCCCGACCACCCTTTTAAGGTGCGTGATGACGAGGATATGGCACAGCTCATTGAGAGTATTAAGGAACGAGGGGTTATTACTCCGGCGACAGTAAGGCAGAAGGAGGACGGAAGATACGAACTCATTTCAGGACACAGACGAAAGCGAGCCTGTGAGCTTGCCGGGTTTGATACGCTCCGTTGTGAGGTCGTTGACCTAAACCGTGATGAAGCCACGATTTTAATGGTTGAGAGCAACTACCAAAGGTCGCAGATACTTCCCTCGGAAAAAGCCTATGCCTACAAAATGCGTTTGGAAGCAATGAAAAGGCAAGCAGGCAGACCGAGCAAAGACAATTTAGTCCCAGTGGGACAAAATTTTTCAAGGGAAGAACTTGCAACTCAAAGTGGCGAAAGTCAAACGCAAATTCAGCGATATATTCGCCTTACAAACCTTGTTCCCGAACTTTTGGATTATGTGGACGAGGGGCGAATTAAAATGCGACCGGCGGTTGAACTTTCCTTTCTCGATGAGGACAGTCAGCGTGATGTGGTTGATGAAATCGACCTAAACGACGCAACCCCGTCCCACGACCAAACAATCCGTATGCGAAAGTTCTTTGAGGAGGGCAAGCTCACAACCGAAGCAATCCAAGCGATTATGTCGGAGGAAAAACCAAACCAAAGGGAGAAAATTGTTTTGAGGGGCGACAGGGTTCGACAGCTTATCCCGAAAAATATTCCCATAAGCCAAACGGAGGATTTTGTGTGCAAGGCATTGGAGCATTACAACAAGTTTCTGCGAAGCAGAGCCGACCGTGACAGCCGATAGCCTTCCCCCTTTCTCACACTCTAACCCCTATATATACCGGCTATTTACCTGCTGAAAAAATATACTCTATCTCCCTTGAGTATATCTATCTCTAATAACTTATAGCTGTCTATTAAAGGGTTCGCACATTTGGAGCAAAAGCAAAATGTCTGCTACGATAAAAAGTTCAGCCAATCGCACCTTTGATGTTTTGACCGTTTTTGATTACGATTAAGGCAGAAAGGAGCGATGGATATGAAAAACAGGCTGATACCTTGTGTTCTTGCCTGCCTGATGATTTTCCTCGTAGGTTGTACCGGTAACACAGCCAAAGAAGCTGCACAGGAGATAACGAAAACAGAGACTTCTTTTCCGGCTGGTAATGCTGAAACAAACTCTCAGGAAGATACGGCAGAAGAACCGGAAAGCACGGCAGTTCAGGAAGATACACCGATTACGGCAGAAGAAAGCCAGTCAACCGCTGAAAGTCAAACGGTTGCGACTGTTCAGACAAAACCGGCGGAAGAAAAACCGGCTGATACTCCTTTAACTGAAAAGCCAAAGGCAGAACCACCAAAGCAGACAACCACGCAGGCTGAATCCGAAAAACATACGGAACAGCCGAAAGAACAGACAACTGCCGAACCAAAGCCGGTTGAAAAACCGACGGAGAAGCCGGCAGAACCAAAACCGACAGAGCCGCCTAAGCAGACATTTGATGTCAGCCCTTATGTAAGTTACGCAAAAGAGTATGCGGTGAGCATAGGGCTTTCTCTTGACAGCACGGCGACAGAATGTTGGGACAATCCCATATCCGCAAATCCTAATCGAAGCGGTATCAAGTCTGAAATTGAAAGCAGACTGAACCGATACAAGAACAGCGAGGGTTTTACCGCTGTGTGGATATGGACAGAAAAGCTATCCGATACGGAGTACAACATCTATATCGGCTACTGCTAAAACAAAATAATTTTAAGCAGACGCACTGAGTAAAATCGGTGCGTTTTTGCATTTCAAGGAGGAAAACGCAATGGTTAAAACAAAATTCAAGAAAGCCGTTTCGCTTATGTTGGCGGCGGTTATGAGCCTTACTGCTTTTATGGGCATTGGGGCAACGACAGCCTTTGCAGCCGTAGGAGAAAAAGCCGATGTGTACCTCGTCGATTATCCCCGAAGCGGAGATACCAATAACAACGGCGAATGGGGACACGGCAATCTCAACTATATGAACGGTTGGAAAGGCTTGTCCACGAAATATACGGGACTTCGTGCAATGGGTTCGTATTCGGGTAATATCGCCTACTGTATTGAACCGGGTACAGGTCAGCGGACTGGAGATACTCTCACCGAAAAGGACGAGAACTTCTTCAATAATATCAGTCCGAACGGTACTATTTCCGGCGATGATATTCGCCTGCTTATCGGTCGTATCTTGCAGTACGGCTATCGTGGAGGAATTTCGACAAGCTGGAAGTCGCAGAATGAAAGCGACGCAAATTGTATCGCACACGCTTATGCCACTCAGATTTTGATTTGGGAAACGATTGTCGGCGAAAGAGACGCAAGCTTTAATCACGTTTCTACCGGCGGGTACAATGCCGTGCTTGAATGTGTAAGCTCTGCACACCCACTCCGCAGTAAAATCTTGTCTTACTACAACAGTATGGTAACAAGTGTTCAGAATCACACCAAAGTGCCGAGCTTCTGCACAAGGTCAAGCGGCTCCGCAAAGGTAAACGAGCTTGAATGGAACGGAAGCAAGTATGTTGCAACCCTCACCGACACAAACGGTGTGCTTGGTAATTACAACTTCTCGGCAAATATTGACGGCGTTTCTTTCTCTGTCAGCGGAAACAAATTGACTGTTTCGATGGATAAAGCTCCGAGCAAGGAATTTACCATCACAGCCGCAAAGAAAAACGGTGTCCGCAGAGGTGTAGTTGTATGGTCTGACGGTATTCACCAGAATGGCAACGGCATTCAGGATGTGGTCACTTATGCTCAGGAGGTTAGCGACCCGGTCAGCGGCTTTGTCAAAATGAAGGTCAGTTATGGCTCTTGTCAGATTGTAAAGACAAGTGAGGACGGAAAGGTTGACGGTATTCAGTTTACCATCAGTGGTAACGGCGTCAATCAGACAGTGACAACCGCAAACGGCGGTAAGTTCCAGCTTGATAACCTTATGCCCGGTGTTTATACGGTCACAGAGCAGTCTATTGACAAATATGTACCGCAGGAGGTTCACAGAGTAACTGTTGTTGCCGGTCAGGTGTCCAAGGTCAATTTCAATAATGTTCTCAAGAGAGGTAATCTTCAGGTAATCAAATCCTCCGAGGATAATCTTGTAGAGGGCGTTACCTTCCACCTTTACGGCACTTCTCTTTCAGGCATTGCCGTAGATGAATATGCCGTAACAGATAAGAACGGCGTTGCTTCTTTCAATGATGTGCTTATCAGCGGTACTACTCCGTACACCGTTGAAGAAGTGGATACGGCTATCCGTTATGTTGTGCCTGCAAATCAGACCGCACCGATTAACTGGAAAGATGTTACAACCCGCAATTTCACAAACATTCTCAAAAAGTTTTCCGTGACCGTAACAAAGAGCGACCGTGAGGAAGGAACACCGCAGGGCGACGCTACCCTTGCCGGAGCAGTTTACGGTATCTATAAAGGCGAAACCCTTGTGGACAAGTATGTGACGGATAAGAACGGTCAGTTTACCACAAAAGAATATATCTGTGATGACGACTGGACAATCCGTGAAATCACTCCGTCCGAGGGCTATCTGCTTGATACCACAATTCATAAGGTCGGTGCTGAACCGCAGCTTTATACGGTTGAACACAATCAGACAGCAAATGATGTTACTGAACAGGTTATGAAAGGCAATATCGCTATCATCAAGCATACCGATAATGGCGAAACTCAGATTGAAACACCCGAAAACGGTGCAACCTTTGAAATCTATCTCAAATCTTCCGGCAGCTTTGACGCAGCAGAAGAAGATGAAAGAGATGTTATCGTCTGTGATGAAAACGGCTTCGGTCAGACAAAGGATATGCCGTATGGTGTATATACCGTTCGTCAGACCGCAGGCTGGGAAGGTCGTGAGCTTATGAAAGACTTTGATGTTTTCATTGCTCAAAACGGACAGACCTACCGTTATCTTATCAACAACGCAAACTTTGAAAGCTATATCAAGGTTGTCAAGGTGGACGCAGAAAGCGGCAAAAACATTCCGTATGCCGGTGCAGGCTTCAAAATCTTTGACCCTAACGGCAATCAGGTAACAATGACCTTCACTTATCCTACTCCGACAACGATTGACACTTTCTATACCGACGCAAACGGACAGCTTGTTACACCGGAGAAGCTGGAATACGGTAAAGGATATTCTCTTGTTGAGGTTCAGGCTCCTTACGGATATGTGCTTGATAGCACACCGGTGTACTTTGATGTGGCTGAGGAAAATTCTTCCGATGAGGGTGGTATTACCGTGATTAAAGTCGATAAGCCTAATATGGCACAGAAAGGTACTGTCAGTATTGAAAAGACCGGCGAGGTATTCTCAGGGGTAAATATCTCCGGAGAGGAAAACGCCGATGTGATTTATCAGCCTGTCTATGAAGTGAAAGGTCTTGCAGGTGCGGTTTATGAGATTACCGCAGCAGAAGATATTATCACTCCCGACGGTACACTCCGTTATGCAAAGGGCGAGGTCGTAGATACTGTTACCACAGATGAAAACGGACTTGCCAAGAGTAAGGAGCTTTACCTTGGCAGATATACGGTAGTTGAAATCATCGCACCGGAGGGTATGGTTATTAACAAGGAAGCACACGAGGTCGAGCTTACCTACGCAGGTCAGGAAGTCGCCGTGACCGAAACGGCAACCAGCTTTGTAAACGAGAGACAAAAGGTTACGGTAAGTCTTGAAAAGGCTATCGAAAAGAACGACATCTTCAATATCGGCAACGGCGATGAAGTGAAGAATATCAGCTTCGGACTTTTTGCCGCCGAGGAACTTGTTTCAGCAAGCGGTACTTCTATCCCGGCAGACGGACTGATTGAGATTATCTCTCTTTCCGAAAACGGCAAGGCAGTTATCAAAACCGACCTTCCTTTCGGAAGCTACTATGTAAAGGAGCTTGCCACCGACGAGCATTATATCCTTTCCGACAGTAAGTATCCGTTTACTTTCAGCTATGCGGGACAGGATACCGAAACAGTTGAGATTGCAGTCAATGAGGGCAAGCCGATTGAAAACAAGCTCATTTACGGTTCTGTATCCGGTAAGAAGATTACCGAGAACGGCGAAGAACTCGGAGGAGCAGTTATCGGACTGTTTAAGGTTGATGAAACCGAATTTACAAAAGAAAATGCTTTGATGACTGCTACCTCTGAAAAAGACGGTAGTTTTTCTTTTGGGAAAGTACCGTATGGCAACTGGCTTGTAAGAGAAATTGAGCAGCCGAAGGGTTTTGTGCTTGATGAAACTTCTTATGAAGTTAAAATCTCCGAGGTCGGTCAGGTCATTGAGGTTGAAATCGTCAATGAGTATGTTCACGGCAATATCAAGTTGACTAAGGTCGATGAAGATTACCCGGACAACAAGCTGACGGGTGCGACCTTTGAGGTTTATAAAGATGTGAACAGCGACGGTAAACTGGACGACGGCGACGAGCTTATCGGCACACTTGCCGAAACCTCTACCGGTATTTACGAGATGAAGGAGCTTCTTTACGGAAAATACCTTGTAAGAGAAACCAAAGCACCGGAAGGCTTTGAGCTTGATAAGGGTGTGTACTCTGTTTTCATTGAAAAAGATGAAACCACATACGAGGTAGAAAACAAAGCCGGCGTCGGCTTTATTAACACGGCAATGAAAGGAAACCTGAAAATCGTTAAGACTTCCTCTGACGGTAAACTTGAAGGCTTCACTTTCAGAGTAACGGGAGTAAACGGTTACGACCGCAGCTACACGACCGATAAGAACGGCGAAATCATTATCGAGGGACTTCGTATCGGAGATTACACTATTTCCGAGGTTCAGGATAATGTTTCTGCTTCCTATGTGCTTCCTGCGGATAAGATTGCAACCGTAAAGGTCGGCTCTACTACCGTTGTGGAAATGCACAATGAGTTGAGAGATACACCAAAGACCGGAGATAACAGCAATGTTGGCTTGTGGACTGCTCTTGCGGGACTTTCTGCTCTCGGTATTGTAGGCACAGCCATTGTTGCGTACAGAAAAAAGAAGAAGGAGGACAATGAGTAATGGACGCTAAAACAATCGTAGCAGTTGTATTGGTCGCCTTTATTATCGGCGGCTTTATCTTCTTGCAGATTAAGAACAGAAAGAAATAAGGAACACGAAAGTGGGCGGAGTGAAAACTTCGCCCACAGTTCTTTAACGGAGGTGCATTATGAACAAGCAAAAGACGGTTGACAGCAAGGTGCTTGCAATACTTAGGGAATGCCCTGAAACGAGGTATGACGATATGCAGCTTATCCTTTGCTATTACAACCGATACAGCTATATGAGAGTCGGCGATTTGCCGCTTGAGGATATAGTTAACAACTATAAAGGGTACGGCTTGCCGTGCTTTGAAACTATCCGCAGGGCAAGACAGAGGGTGCAATCCCTGTTTCCCGAACTATCAAGGCAGTGTGGCGGTTGCGACTGCGGAAATATCAGAATTGTGATTGAAGTAAGCTGAGGTGTGGATATGAACGAGGAAAAAAGAAAAATCGGTGAATACACCGTTCTTTGCTCGGTTAATGTGGGCGAAAAGGAAGTTATCTTGGCTACCAATGAGCAAAGTACAAACGGCGACAAATTTATGTGCGGCTTTGCGGAGCGAAACGACCTGTTTGAACTGTGTTCTGAATGTATGGTAAGCGATGACTATATCGAAATCGTCCATATTTTCGGTAGCCGTGTGGCAAATGAAGCGGAGCTTTTCAAGGAACAGGTCGAAAAACTGGATATTCCAATCACTCTCATAACGGAAGCCGACTGTATCCCCGACCACTATTCCAAAGACATCAACGGCAAAATCATTGCCATTGACCCCAAGGTATTAAAGCCCGAATTTCAGAGAGCCGACAGACAACTCTACTATGTTACGGGCGGTTTCGGTGCGTCAGCGAACAGCCGAGGAAGTGCCGTGTTCTGTACAAATCTTCACACCGGCAAATCCACTCGATATGAAAGAATGGATGTTATGGGCGAAGTAAAGCCTGATTGTCTGCCTGAATGGGCAAAGGAAAAGGCACAAGAGCTTTTACACAAGAAGCGAAACAAAGACAAAGAAAGATGAGGAGGACAAAGCAATGAAGGAGAAATTCACTTTTCAGCAGAAAACAAAGCTTCTGACAAAGCTGTTTGACGCAGGCTGCAATACGGAAAAGAAATTGCAGCAGCTTGATATGGAGAGTATTTTGAAAATTCCCGGTATCACTATTCCGGATATGAGCCTGATTATCGAGCTTCAGAAGCAGACCAAAGCCAATAAGCTGTTCTCTTATTTGGGAGGTGGCACTGATGAGCAGGCAGGAACAGAATGACCGCCATATCATTTGGAGTGACCTTAACCTTGACCTTGATGATTGGCGAGAGTCATTAGAAGAACTTTACCCTAACTATCCCGAAGATGAACTGTACGACATTATGGTAAAATCAAATGCCGAAAATCTATATGATGAACGAGTAAATCTCAATATTCAGCTTTCACAGCCGATTATCGTTATCGGCGACCTCGGCAGATGGAACGGCAGAGTGTCGGGATACAAGATGATTGATTCCGGCAACATAAAGGACTGCCTTTATTCCGATACCGATTACACCGAATGGTATGTGGATAAGTACGGCGACCTTCGAGCTGACGCCGTTCATCACGACGGCACAAACCATTATCTGTACCGTGTATTCAAAGACGGTGTTACCGATACGCAGATTGAAAATCTGCAAGATAAAATCTATAACGGAAAAGCCACAAGAGCCGACATCACACGAGTTACCAAAAGGCTCGGCGATGATATTGCCGGAGTATATGGCTTTTCTATTCCAAAGCAAAGACAATCAAACGAACAAGCGAGGTGATGAAAATGGATTACAGAGTATTGACCGAAGCAGAGCGTAAATACACCTTCAGCCAAAGTCAGCAGCTCTCTATGCAGACCGGTCTTATCGGATATTTGCGAGCGGACTTCGGTTCTACCGGGAACGAGTTTTGGACGACTTGGAACGATTTCAGGAAAGACTTGAAAACCGATGAATTCAAGGCTGAATTTGACGATGTGATAAACGGATTGCGTGAAGGCGATGTTTTATCCGGCAGAAAAGCTATGTCCTCTTACTGTTATTCCACTCCCGACAGTTCCTTTAATGACGACCGCAACCATTACGGCATTCGTCTTGATACGGAAAAGTACAGCTATCTTATGAGGTTTAATCCCAACAGGGGCGAATACAATCTGTACTGCTATTGCTATCAAAAAGAGTGGCTGAACAGCCACTTAAAGAATGCCGAGCGTGGTATCCGATTTATCGACCCGCACTATCAGGAGCAGTTTCGCATTGCGGACGGAGAGAAAATCTCAATCAAGCTCGGCGACGGCAAAACAATGGAGAGAACTTGCAGATATATCGACGACTACCATTTGGAGGTCGGAACAAATCTCTACCACATCTGCGAATTTGCCGAGCTTTGCGAGAGAAACGGTCATACCGTAGAACCAGCCGCAAAAGAAAACACAAAACCTGCAAAGGACAAAGAAAAATCACGATAAGGAGGTGCAGACGAGGTGGCAAGGAAATTTGACCTGATTTCGGAGCTGTATGAAAGAACCTGCTTTGCGGTTACAGATAATCCGGTAAACTGGCAATCGTTTCTGAAAACAGCAGGTAGGAATTTCAGGCTCCGATTTGATGAACAGCTTCTCATATTTGCCCAAAGACCCGACGCAACAGCCGTGCTTGAAATTGAACGATGGAACGGCACTTTCGGTCGCTGGGTAAACCGAGGAGCAAAAGGTATTGCCGTATTTGAGGACGCAGACAGAAGCCGTCAAAGGCTGATTCACTACTTTGATATATCGGACACCCACGAGAGCCGATATTCCCGCCCTGTTCCTATTTGGGAGATGAGACCCGAATATGAAGCAGAGGTTATTGAAACGCTTGAAAACACTTTCGGGGCGGTAAACGATACAACGAGTATTGAAAATGTCGTCAAAGAGAGCATTGCCAATGCCGTCGAGGACAACATCGCAGACTATATCTCCGACTTTATGAGTCTGGGTGCAGGAAGCGATATTGAGTATTTGTCTGCCGATGAAGCAAATGCCTTGTATTTGGAGCTTGTCCGAAACAGTGTGTCATATATGGTTATGGCACGATTGGGACTGGACGCAGACAAGGTTTATTCCCCCGATGACTTTGCCGGTATTTCAAGCTTCAATTCACAGGAAGTTCTCAATGCGGTGGGTATTGCTACAAGTGATATTGCAGAAATGGCGTTGCTCCCTATCAGCAGAACAATCAGCACGCTCAGCAAGGAAAATCGCATAATTGATGAACAGGAGCAATCCGAATACAATAAAGACATCAAAGACGAAAGGAGTCAAAGCGATGAGCGAAATCACATACACGATGGTGGGAGATTACAATCTTCCGAACCTGAAACTGCCGGAGCAGACGGAAGTGACTCTCGGCAGATGGTCACAGATGAGGAGAACTTATCTGAAGGAACATCACAAAATCCTGTACTACAATCTTCTGACGAAAGGGATTCTGAACAGCCACTTGGCGGAGGTTCAGCAGAGAGCGAGCGAACTGGAGGAAACTCTCGTGAAGCAGATGGCACAGAAAGCCGGGCTGACGGAGCAGATGAAAGCAGAAGATATGATGAAATGGGTTCGCCTGATGAACAGCTTCAGGAACTCGGCACAGGAAATCGTGAAGAATCAGGTAATATTCGCTTAGAGTATTACGACAGAAACCACGAGGACAAGAGCCTGCCGTTTTTCGGTGGTGACGATACTATCCGAGAAATACTTGGCACTACCCCGCATTTGTCCGCTTCAAAGGAAGAAATCAAAGACTTCTATGAGAGGAATATGGACAATGCGACCCGTACCGAATATATCAAGAGTATCTTCAACAACGATTACACCCAGCTTACTTTAAGCGACGGCAGGCTTGTGGGGTATAAAACATTTCAGAATGTTCTCCACTTGTGGGAAGGCGAATACGAAAACAGAACCGCTCAGAGCTTCTATGACTGGGGTGTTATCGCACAGCATTTTGAAGCAATGAGACTTTTGGGAGAATTGACCGATACAATGAAACCGCTTCCGTCTATGGACGGTCAGTTGACTCTCATAATGGGCAATCAGGCAGAGGAACAAAAAACCTCTGCCTTTACTTTTTCTCAGGAAATCATAGACGCTGTACTGACCCGTGGAAGCGGAGTTTCCGAGGGCAAAATGCGTATCTATGAGCAGTTTGAAAAGAGCCTTTCCGCAAAAGAGAACGCCGACTTCTTGAAAAACGAATACGGTTGGGGCGGCTCTTACCCTGTCATCATCGGTGCAGGCATTGACGAACAGCACGACGGAAAAGGTATCACAATTTCAAAAGGTATCGGAAGTGACAAGCCGCTCATTACGCTTTCTTGGTCTCAGGTGGAAAAGCGTATCGGAGACCTTATCCGTATGGACAGATACTTAAATCCAAAGGAAAAAGAAAAGTATCCGGAATGGCTTGAAAAGCAGGAAGAATGGCGAGCCGAGCTTGCAGAGCAGAGAAAAAACCGTGAGATACTCTCTACCGCACCGCCTGAGCCTGAAAACAAAGAGGACGAACCGGAAGCAAAGTATGAATATCATCTCGGCGGCAGCGTATATATCGGGGCTTCGCAGTATGAGATTTTGTCCTTTGATGAAAACCGTGTAATGCTCTATGACTTTGATATGCCCCTTTTCAACAAGGAACTTTCAAGGGAAGAATTTGACCGCAAAGTGCGTGAAAATCCAATGAACGACCACTTGAAGGTCAGTGTATTACCGGCGGAAGAAAAAGCCGTTACAGGCGAAAATGAAGCTCAAAATGATACCGAAACCGTACAGGACTTCAGTCCGAAAACCGGTTATGACGACGCCTTCTTTATCGACCGGGAAAATGAAAGTGTAACTTGGATATACTATAACCCCGACAGCAATGCCGGAGGACAGTATGTTATAAATACGCTTTCTTTTGACGAGATACAGCAAGCCGCACGGGAGTATGACTCGGCTGAGGATTTCTTTGATTACCTTGGCAGTATTGCAAATCAGGAGCTTGCCGATGTGGGTACGGAATGGTTTGAGGACGCAGAGCGAGAGTTTCACAGGACGCCGGATTTGACTGACTGTACTACTGCCACAATGGAAGCACTCATTGAAAACGCTGAAAGAGCTGATATGGTGGCAACGAATATCGGAAATGTACCGATTGAGGATTACAGAGAAATCGTTGCAACTCAAAACGGTTTTGACAGCTATGCGGAAATGTATAACGAGGGTGTTCGTATCGGCAACGGTTACGACAAAGAGCCTGAACCGATTGTACCCGCTTGGGAGCAAAAGAAAAAGTCAAAGGTAAAGAGCTTTGACCTCCACCCGGATATTCCGATGGCAGAGCGACACAACTTTGACCTTGTTAATAATCAGGTTGAAGAAGTGAACAAGAAAGAGCGTTTTCACAGAAACTATGCGGCGATTAAGGTCTTGAAAGATTGTCAAAGCGAAAACCGTTTTGCGACACTTGACGAGCAGAAAATCTTGTCGAGATATGTCGGTTGGGGCGGTATTCCCGAAGCCTTTGACGAACGAGCCGGAGCTTGGCATACCGAGTATGCAATGCTGAAAAATATCCTGACGCCGGAGGAATATGCGGCGGCAAGAGAAAGTACCTTGACCGCCTTTTACACTCCGCCCGAAGTATCTACTGCCATTTACAAGGTGTTGGAACAGATGGGTTTTCAAGAGGGCAACCTACTTGAGCCGTCCTGCGGTATCGGTAATTTCATCGGTATGCTACCTAAGTCAATGGAAAAAGCAAAGGTTTACGGAGTGGAGCTTGATACCATTTCAGCCGGTATCGCACAGCAACTTTATCAGAAATCTTCCATTGCAGCACAGGGGTTTGAGGAGGTAAATGTCCCCGACAGCTTCTTTGACGGCGTTATTGGCAATGTGCCTTTCGGAGATTTCAAAGTCTCCGACAAACGATACGACAAGTACAACTTCTTAATCCACGATTATTTCTTTGCAAAATCGCTTGATAAATTACGCCCCGGTGGCGTGATAGCTCTTGTGACAAGCAAAGGAACTATGGACAAGGAAAACTCCAATGTGCGTAAATATATCGCACAGAGGGCGGAACTACTCGGAGCAATCAGACTACCGAATGACACCTTCAAAGGCAATGCCGGAACAGAGGTTGTATCTGATATTCTGTTTCTGCAAAAGCGAGACAGGCTCATTGATATTGTGCCGGATTGGGTTCATCTTGACACCGACGAAAACGGTATAAGGATGAACTCATATTTTGTTCAGCACCCGGAAATGGTACTCGGCGAAATGAAAATGGTAAGCGGTCGCTTCGGACCGGAAGCAACCTGTGAGCCGTTTGAAAATGCCGACCTTTCGGAACTTTTGAACGAAGCAGTCTCAAACATTCACGGAGAAATCTCCGAATACGAAGTTGCTGACGAACTGGAGGAAGAAGATAATTCTATCCCGGCAGACCCTACGGTAAGGAACTTTTCTTACACGGTTTTGGACGATAAAATCTATTTCCGAGAGAACTCCCGTATGTCCCCGGTGGAGGTATCGGCAACCGCCGAGAACCGCATTAAGGGTATGATTGGAATAAGAGATTGCGTCCGCAACCTGATTGAACTGCAAACCGAGGATTACCCCGACAGCGAAATCAAACAGGCACAAGATAAGCTGAACGCTCTGTATGACAGCTTCACAAAGAAGTACGGACTTATTAACAGCCGTGCCAATACTTCCGCCTTTTCCGACGACAGCTCTTATGCTTTGCTCTCTGCTCTTGAGGTAATCAATGAAGATGGCGAACTGGAACGCAAGGCGGATATGTTCTTCAAAAGGACGATTAAACCACACAAGCCGGTAACGGAGGTTGACACCGCAGATGAAGCTCTTGCTGTCTCTATGGGTGAAAAAGCAGCCATTGATATGGAATATATGATGGAGTTGTCCGGCAAAAGCGAGGAGGAATTATTCTCTGACTTAAACGGTGTAATCTTCTTAAATCCCCTTTATGAGTACGGCAATTCTTATGAGCCGAAGTATCTTATGGCAGACGAATATCTGTCAGGCAATGTTCGTGAGAAACTGGCAACAGCCAAAAGGTCTGCGGCACTGTATCCCGAAGATTACACAGTCAATGTGCAGGCACTTGAAAAGGTGCAGCCAAAGGATTTGACGGCAAGCGAGATTTCCGTAAGGCTCGGTGCGACTTGGATTCCGCCTGAAATTTTCCAACAGTTTATGTTTGAGTTTCTCGACACCCCACGCTATGCACAATGGAATATCAAGGTTCACTACTCTCAGTTTACCGGAGAATGGAACATTGAGGGAAAGAGCTATGACCGTTCCAATGTAAAAGCGTACAGCACATACGGTACTTCCCGTATCAATGCCTATAAGATAATCGAGGAAACGCTGAACCTGAAAGATATCCGTATCTTTGACTATATCGAAGATGACGAGGGCAAAAAGAAAGCCGTTCTCAATAAAAAAGAGACGGCAATCGCACAGGCAAAGCAGGAACTCATAAAGCAGGGCTTTCAGGACTGGATATGGGCTGACCCTGCCCGCCGAGAAAAACTCACGAAGATGTATAACGAAAAGTTCAACAGCATAAGACCCCGTGAGTACGACGGAAGCCACATTGTTTTTAACGGTATGAACCCGGAAATCGAACTCCGTGAACATCAGAAAAATGCGGTTGCACACATTCTGTACGGCGGTAATACGCTGTTGGCACACGCAGTCGGTGCGGGCAAAACCTTTGAAATGGTAGCCGCCGCTATGGAGTCCAAACGACTGGGACTTTGCAATAAGTCTCTGTTCGTAGTGCCAAATCACTTAACCGAACAATGGGCGGCGGAGTTCTTGCAACTCTATCCGGCGGCGAATATTCTTGTGGCAACAAAACGAGATTTTGAGACGAAGAACCGTAAAAAGTTCTGCGGTCGAATTGCTACGGGAGATTATGACGCAGTAATCATCGGTCATTCTCAGTTTGAAAAAATACCGATGTCCATTGAAAGACAGAGGGCAATTCTTGAGCAGCAGCTTGAAGAACTGACAGACGGTATTATGGATTTGAAGAGAAACCGTGGAGAAAATTTCTCAATTAAACAGCTTGAAAAGTCTAAAAAGTCCGTGAAGCAAAAGCTGGAAAAGCTCAACGACCAAAGCCGCAAGGACGATGTTGTTACCTTTGAAGAACTCGGTGTGGACAGGCTCTTTATTGACGAAAGCCATTATTACAAGAACCTCTATCTTTACACCAAAATGCGTAATGTGGGCGGTATCGCTCAGACGGAAGCACAGAAATCCTCTGACCTGTTTATGAAGTGCAGATACCTTGACGAGCTTACAGGCGGTCGAGGAACGGTATTTGCAACCGGTACGCCTATCTCAAACAGTATGGTGGAGCTATATACCATTCAGCGATACTTGCAGTACAACACGCTCGTAAAAAACAACTTGCAGCACTTCGACTCGTGGGCAAGTACCTTTGGAGAGACTGTAACAGCCGTTGAGCTTACCCCGGAGGGAACGGGTTACAGAGCGAAAACCCGCTTTGCAAAATTCTATAACCTTCCGGAGCTTATGGCTATGTTTAAGGAGGTTGCCGACATTAAGACGGCGGATATGCTGGAGCTGCCTGTGCCGGACGCACACTTCCACAATGTTGCGGTCAAGCCGTCGGAAATGCAGAAAGAAATGGTTGCTTCTCTTGCGGAACGAGCCGAGAAAGTCCGTGGCGGCGGTGTGGATTCGAGTGTAGATAATATGCTCAAAATCACAAACGACGGCAGAAAGTTAGCTCTTGACCAGCGTATGCTCAACGATATGCTGCCTGATTTTGAGGGCAGTAAAATCAACGCCTGCGTCGATAATATCTACCGCATTTGGGAGGAAACAGCCGATAAAAAATCGGCACAGCTTGTGTTCTGTGACCTCTCAACGCCAAAGAATGACGGCACATTCTCTGTGTATAACGACATCAGAAAGAAGCTCATAGAGCGTGGTATCCCCGAAAGCGAAGTCCGCTTTATCCACGAAGCAGATACCGATGTGAAGAAGAAAGAGTTGTTTCAAAAGACTCGTAAGGGCGAGGTCAGAGTACTTCTCGGTTCTACGCAGAAGATGGGAGCCGGCACAAATGTTCAGGACAGACTCATCGCACTTCACGATGTGGATTGCCCGTGGAGACCGTCAGACTTGGAGCAGCGTTCCGGTCGAATCATCCGTCAGGGTAACTCAAACCCCGATGTGGATATTTACCGCTATGTAACGGAGCAGACCTTTGACGCATATCTCTATCAGCTTGTAGAAGGTAAGCAAAAGTTCGCCAGTCAGATTATGACGAGCAAGTCCCCGGTGCGTTCTGCCGAGGATATTGATGAAACCGCCCTGTCCTATGCAGAGATTAAAATGCTTGCCACCGGCAATCCGTATATTAAGGAGAAGATGGATTTGGATATTCAAGTCCAAAAGCTGAAGCTCTTAAAATCCAACTTTCTCTCTGAAAGATACGCTTTGGAAGATAAGATAATCAAATATTATCCGCAGAGAATTACAGCTTTGGAAAACCGCATTGAAGGCTTGAAGCAAGATGTAGAAACTGCGAAACAGCACCCGAAACCAACGGACGACCGCTTTGTCGGTATGGAGGTTAAGGGTGTTTTTTACTCCGAAAAAGCCGACGCCGGTAAAGCAATCATTGAAGCCTGCAAGCAGATGAACAGCCCCGACCCTATTCCTCTCGGCAAGTACCGAGGGTTTGAAACGGAGCTGCTTTTTAATACCGCAGAGCGAAATTATGAGGTTCGATTGAAAGGTGCGACAAGCAGGAATGTTCCTCTCGGCGATGACGCACACGGCAATATTATCCGTCTTGATAACGGTATTGAGAGATTTGCCGAGAGCTTATCGCTTGCGGAAAACGACCTTGAGAACACCAAAAATCAGTTGGAAACCGCAAAGAAAGAAGTCCAAAAACCCTTTATCCAAGAGGAAGAATTAAGAACAAAGCTTGCCCGATTGGACGAGCTGAATATCTTGCTCAATATGGATAAGCGAGATAACGAAATTGTCGGCGGCGAACCCGATGAAGGCGAAGTGCCGAACACACGAAAGGAGAAAACCTATGAACGATAAAATGACACCCGATAAAGAAAGAGAAAACTGCCCTTGCAGAAAGGCAATCATCAATCCTTTTGACGCAATGATGATGGTTGTGGTCAGGAGACTTGATGAAGCATATCACGAATTAAAAAGAAGCAAAACGCCCGCAAAGGAAGCAGAATTTGCCCTTAGAAATGCAAAGCTTTCTTTCTACGGAGAGTTGGTTCGACAGAGCATTGAAACGGTGTTCTCGCCGGAAGAAATCATTGCTTTGTATGAAAACGATGACCTTGCGGGAGGTGCGTGGACTATTTGGAATGACATCGGCTGCCCTGTTGATAAGATACTCATTATCATTGCAAAGCTCAGTATCAACGAACCGATACAGAAAGCGGTTGCCGATTTGCTGATGTAGAACGGCGGTGATACCTATGCCGTATATTGCACCGGAAGTCATAACCGAAGCCAAACGAATGGACTTATTAACCTATCTCAGAGAGTATGAACCGGGCGAGCTTGTTAAGTTTTCAAGCAACACCTACACCACAAGAACCCACGACAGCTTGAAGATTTCCAACGGAAAATGGATGTGGTGGTCGAGAGGTATCGGGGGCAAATCCGCCCTCGATTACCTTATCAAAGTTCGTGGAATGGATTTTGTGGAAGCCGTTCAGACCATTATGGGAAATGGTTCAGTCAGCTTTCCGACTTACGAAAACATCAAAAGCTATGAGGAACAGCCATTGCTTCTGCCCGAAAAAAGCCCTACTACCGATGTGGTGTTTGATTACCTTTTCGGGCGTGGGATTGATTTTGAAATTATCAATTACTGTTTGGAACAGGAGCTAATCATTGAGTCGCTTCCGTATCACAATGCTGTTTTTATCGGCTATGACGAAAGCAAAGAACCTAAATACGCCGCATACAGAGCAACAAATCAATCAAGGATTATGGGCGACTGCACCGGCAGTAAAAAGCAATATTCTTTCCGCCTGACTGCCGAAAACACCGGTGAGGTTCATCTTTTTGAGTGTGCTATTGACCTGCTTTCCTATGCAACTTTGATGAAGCTGGAGGGCAAAGACTGGCGACAGTTTAACCTTGTTTCTCTTGCGGGAGTGTATTCCCCGAAGCAGAAAATTGAGGACTCGAAAGTGCCTGTTACACTCGGCAGGCTGCTTGAAAAGGACAAAACAATCAGGCGAATTGTTCTTCACTTGGACAATGATATTGCCGGAAGAAAAGCTACCAAAGCGTTGCAAACTATTCTTTCAGATAAGTATGAAGTCGTTGACGACCCTCCCCAATACGGGAAAGATGTCAACGACTTTCTTTGTAAACGCTTAGAGATAAAGGATAAAACCGAAAGGAGTTTTGCACGATGAAACTAAAAGAAATCAGAGAAATGTACCCGGAGGGTACGCAGATTGTACTCACTGAAATGGCTGGCGAAAGTCAAATGCCCTACGGTCTGAAAGGAACGGTTAAGTTCGTTGACGACGCCGGACAGATTCATATGAGTTGGGAAAACGGAAGCTCACTCGCTTTGAATATTCACGAGGACACCTTTGAAAAGGTCGAAGCACCGGAAAAGATTTCCGTCATTCTTGTTGAGCCGGGCAGGTATCCGAAACTCATTGAAATCGAGGATACGCTGGAAGCAATGCAGTCTCTTGTGGAGGGAGATATTGAAGAATATATGCCCTTTGAGGACGAGGTTGCCATCATCTGCAACGAGGAAGGAAAGATGAACGGTATGCCGCTGAACAGGGCGGTTTATTCCGAACCTGAGAATGTTGAGATGAGTTATCCGCAGTTAAAAGCTCATTTCCGGCAGGCAGAAAAAGAAAGAAACCACACGACCGGATATATTGTTTTTACGGCTGACAGCTTTGACAAGCCTTACACTGAGGAACAAAGAACCTATGTTGTCAGCAGTAACAACAAGGCTTTCATTGAGGGTATGGGCGGATATTCTATCTATGCTTCTTCCCTTGACGGCTCGGATAAATGTGTGCGACTGGAAGCATATATGGCTGATGAACACGGCGGCAAGGACGGTTGGAAGATTGAAAAATGTTATGTGAAAGATGACAGCAACCGTGAAATGCTTGACATTATTGCCGGCAAGTTCTTCATCGCTTACGCACCGATTGAGTCCGAAAAGTTTCTCAGTATGCCGAAAGAACTGGCTCGTAAGTATGAGGAAAAGTTCAAATACCCGGAGAGATTTTACAAGTCTTTGGATGGTATTGAAGCAAAGCCGTATAAGCCTGTCTCAAAGGATATGGAGAGATAAGAGTCAATCTATGGGGCAACCCTGAGTGTCTGCATAATCTTAGCGAGCAGACCATTTATGGACAGGAAAGTCCAAAACGGTACACTCGTTAGGGGTTGCCCCTAATACCCCCACCAAGAAAGGAGCATAAGCTATGCGGGAGATAGTATTGGTCGCCGCCGGGTTAATCATCGGCGGCTTTTTCGGAGTAACAACAATGTGCCTGTTTCAGATAAACCGGGACAGGTACTATATTAACAGAAAGGACAGCGAGAAAAATGAGCAAGAGAAATATTGAAAAGCACATTCTGATGAACAAGGCAGAAGCTCAGGATTTGCAGAAAAAAGCAAAGCGGGCGTGTCTTTCCGAAGGCGGTCTTATCCGTTTGCTTCTCAAAGGCTACGAGCCGAGAGAAAAGCCCGACGAAAGATTTTACGATGTTATGCGTGAGCTTTCTGCTATCGGGAACAACATCAATCAGCTTGCGGCAAAAGCAAACACCCTCGGATTTGTGGACGCACCGCAGCTCAAAAAGGAAGCCGAGCGTTGGCACAAGTTTCAGGCTGATGTGGAGCGTACTTTTTTAAGACCTGATAAGAGCGATATGAAATGGCAGTAAGTAAATTGTGGTCGGTCACATCAAGGCTCGGTCAGGTAATCGACTATGCCGCCAATCCCGAAAAGACGGCGGCAGATATTTACACCGAGGAACAGTATCAGGCTCTCCGTGATGTTCTCAGCTATGCAAAGGACGAAGAAAAAACCGAGCGTGAATTTTTCGTAGAGGGTATCAACTGCAATCCGGCGACCGCAAGAGACCAGTTTATATCTGTGAAAAAAGCATACGGAAAAGACGATGGCATTCAAGCCTATCACGGATACCTGAGTTTTAAGGAACAGGACATATCCCCGGAGCTTGCACAGAAAATCGGAATGGAATTTGCAAACGAAGTGTGGGGCAAAAGATTTCAGGTGGTGGTTACTACTCATCTGAACACGAAGCACCTGCACTGCCATTATGTAATCAATTCCGTTTCCTTTGTGGACGGCAAGCGGTTATGGGGAGATGAAAAAGCGTGGTTCAAGTTCCGCTTGGTTGCCGACCGTCTCTGTGAAAAGTACGGACTGTATTACAATCCGAACCCAAACCGCAGTAAGCAATCCTCTTACTACTACAAGCAGGAACAAGCCGGTATGCCGAGCCGATACTCCATTACCCGTGACGCCATTGATGAAGCGATTGCACACAGCACCAACTTAAAGACCTTTGATTATATCCTGACGCAGATGGGTTATGAGCATTGTCTCAGCGACAGCCGAAAGTATTGGACGATTGTTCCGAAAGGATACAAGAAGCCTATACGACTTAAATCCCTTGGAGAGAATTATACAGAGGACGCAATCAAGCGTAGGCTGACGGAAAATCAAAAGGTTCTTATCCTTCCTTTTGCAAAGGAAACGGTAAGAGTCACGCAGTACCGATTGCCCACAAGAGAACACAAAATCAAAAAGGTCGGCGGACTGTATGGGCTGTATCTGCATTACTGCTATAAGCTGGGTTATCTGCCGAAATATAAAAAACAGAATACCGCAAGGCTTCACTATCTTTTGAAAGAAGATTTACTGAAGCTGGACAAAATCACTCAGGAGACAAGGCTGCTTGGACGGGAGAACATTTCTACCGACGAGCAGCTTTTCTCATATAAAGAGTCCGTATTGTCGCAAATCAAATCCCTGACTGACGATAGAACGCACCTGCGAAAACAGTTAAGAAGAAATTTGAGTGACGATGAGCTATCAAATGTCAAAGAGCAGATTACGGCAATCACGAGCAAGCTGTGGACTCTCCGAAAAGAGGTCGGTCTTTGTGATGACATAGCCGAAAGGTCAAAGGTCATTGAAGCCAACCTTGAAACGGTAAGAGCTTACGAAGAAAAACAAGAACGAAAGGAGCAGAACCGTAATGACAAACGGAGGTGATGCGGCAGAACAGGTCGTCAGGCTATCGCTTGAGGGCTTTGAAGTAGCCGCAAAATTAAGCGGAGCGGCAGCAAAGAATATTGCCGTTCTTTTAGTCTCTGTTCTCAAACAGGAACAAAAAACAAAAGGCAAGGCTCGACTTACCAATATGATTAAATCGGGCAAGGAGCTGAAAGTGTTTTCTATCCCCAACAAGGACTTGAAGAAGTTTACCGAGCAGGCAAAACGCTACGGCGTTCTCTACTGCGTACTCAGGGATAAAAACACAAAGGGCGATAATGTACCGATTGATATTATCGCCCGTGCTGAGGACGCTTCCAAAATTCAGAGAATCGTTGAGAGATTTGAACTCGGCAAGGTTGATAAGGCTGCTATTGTTACCGAGTCTCAGAAGGCTGTCGAAAAGCGTGATGCTTTGGAAAAAGACAAGCCGACAAAATCCAAGAACGAAATCATCACAGAGGAAGCAGTCAGAAAGCCTATTCAGAAAGAGGGGTACTCCCAGTCAAACCCCACAGTCGCCAAAACGGACAAAAACCCTCCGTCAAGGCAAAACTCAGAGCCGGTAGATATGCAAACTGATAAGGGTACTGTCAGCGACAGACAGAGAAAGCCGTCGGTGAAAGCAAAGCTCGACCGATATAAGGCACAGTCCAAGAAGCAGAAAGAAGCAGAACGCAAAGAGCCGGAGGTATCAAAGCCGGAGGTTAAGAACGCCCCGGCACAGACCGTACACCAGCAGCCGAAACCCAAAAGCAAAAATGTGAAAGAGAGGTAATCACAATGACAAACAATTTTACCCCTGCTAAGGCAGGACAGCAGAGAAACAGACTTTCCAAAGAGGAATACGCCGATAAGATGAAGGCAGAAAAGGAAGCCGTATATCAGATGGCGGACGAAACCGCAAAGGCTATCGTTTCCGACCCGGAGAAGTTCAAAGCGTTCCTTGATACGCAGAGCCGTCTTGACCGATATTCTGCGGTCAACGCACTTCTGATTTTCAAGCAGCTTCCCGAAGCAAGCCAGCTCAAAAACTTTGACGACTGGAGCAAAGACAATGTGAAAATTCAGAAAGGTGCGAAAAGCATTTCCATTCTTGAACCTGTCGAGTATGCCAAGAGAGACGGTACGACCGGCATTTCCTACAATGTGAAAAAGGTCTTTGATGTTTCGCAGACCAATGGCAAGAGACCGCCTGCACCTACTGTAAACCGTGACCCGAAAGCTCTCATTACCGTTATGCTGGATTCTTCCCCGGTTGAAGTGGAAGCCACAAATGAACTTCCGTATCCCAATATGGCGGCGTTTTACAACAACGAGGAGCAGACCTTGTATGTGAAGCGTGATGTGGGAGACAGCGTTGCGGTCGCTCAGTGCGTAGCACAGGAACTTGGCCACGCACAGCTCTCCATCAACAGCGACAGTTACAGCAGAGCGGATATGGGCTTTCAAGCGGTATGTATCGGTTATATGCTTTGCAAGAAGTACGGCGTCGATACACAGAATTTTGCTATCAACCGTATTCCTGAGAAGCTTGCCGGCAAAGAGCCGAAGGACATTCGCTATGAGCTTTCCAAAACGAGAAATGCGATGGCGGATATTCACTCCCGTGTTTCCGATGAGCTTTACAAGAAAAAGCAGGAACGAAGCAAAGACTACGAAAGATAAGGTGAGACTATGGCGAAGGAAGAAATGTATCATATCGCATTGGACGATTATGAACACGGCATTATAATCCGTTCTCTCAACGATGAGAAAACAGATTTGATGAACGAAGGGAAATCTACCGATGCGGTGGACGACCTTATCATCAAGGTCGGAACTGCCCCAAAGAAAAAGTTCAGAGTTATCGAAAAGGAACGCTCCTGTGAATCGAGATAACGAGAGGCAGTCTGCTATTATTCTTTCCGTCATCGGTATTATCCCGGTCGTATGGCTGGCACTTCTGATTGCACCTTCTGTAAAAGGAGGATTGCCGGAAATACTGCCAAGCCTATTAACAGCGTTCAACAACCCATTTCATATTGAGCTATGCGAGGACAGCCTAAAAACTGTCCTCGTTTTGCTTCTCTGCTATGCAATGGGTATCGGGATTTACTTCTCGACACAGAAGAATTATCGAAGGCGTGAAGAACACGGCTCTGCGAAATGGGGCAACGCAAGAGCCGTAAATAAAAAATACAGACAGTCTCCGGCTTCAGAGAATAAGCTGATGACGCAAAATGTCTGTATCGGACTCAATGCGAAGAAGCACCGAAGAAACTTAAACACTCTTGTGTGCGGCGGTTCGGGAGCCGGTAAGACAAGGTTTTACTGCAAGCCGAATCTTATGCAGTGCAACACATCATTTGTCATTCTTGACCCAAAGGGCGAAATACTCAGAGACACCGGAAAGCTGCTTGAAAGCAAAGGCTATGAAGTTCGTGTTCTCGATTTGATTTCAATGGAGAAAAGCCATTGCTATAACCCGTTTGTCTATTTGCAGAATGACAACGATGTGCAAAAGCTCGTGACGAACCTTTTTAAGAGTACCACTCCGAAAGGCAGTCAGGCACAAGACCCTTTTTGGGACACCTCGGCTTCAATGCTTCTGCTTGCACTTGTATTTTATCTTCATTACGAAGCACCCGAAGATGAACAGAACTTTGCAATGGTAATGGAAATGCTCAGAGCCGGTTCGATTGAGGACGAGGAGGACACAAGACCTTCTCCTCTTGATGAACTGTTTGCGGAACTGGAAATGTCAAATCCCGACCACATCGCTTTGAAGTATTACCGTTCCTATCATTCGGGTGCGGCGAAAACCTTAAAGTCCATACAGATAACCCTTGCGGCAAGACTGGAAAAGTTCAACCTTGAAAGTCTTGCTTCTTTAACCACCACAGACGAGCTTGACCTCCCATCACTCGGAGAGAAAAAGGTCGCTCTGTTCGCTTTGATACCGGATAACGATTCCAGCTTTAACTTCTTGGTATCTATCCTTTACACACAGCTTTTTCAGCAGTTGTTTTATGCTGCCGACCATATTCACGGTGGCTCGCTTCCCGTTCCCGTCCATTTCCTGATGGACGAGTTTGCAAATGTGAGCCTGCCCGATGACTTTGACAAGATACTGTCGGTTATGCGTTCCCGTGGAGTGTCGGTAAGTATTATCTTGCAGAACTTGGCTCAGTTAAAAGCCTTGTTTGAAAAGCAATGGGAAAGTATTGTCGGCAACTGCGACGAGTTTTTATATCTCGGCGGTAACGAGCAAAGCACTCACAAATATGTGTCCGAGCTTCTCGGCAAGGAAACCATTGATACCAACACTTTCGGAAAAAGTACCGGGCGAAGCGGTAACTACTCCACCAATTATCAGATTAGCGGTCGAGAGCTTCTTACCCCCGATGAAGTTCGTATGCTTGATAACCAATATGCAATTCTGTTTATTCGTGGAGAACGCCCCGTTATGGATTTCAAGTATGACATCTTGAAGCACCCGAATGTGGCACTTACAACCGATGGAAAGGCTTCTGCCTATAAGCACGGCGAAGTTACCATCAAACACTCATCAATTTCCGTTCTTTCTATTGACCCGGAAGAACTTCCGGAGGAAAGCTACGGAGAAACCAATTACGAGCTTCTGTCCGATGAGGATTTTGAAGTAAATAAAAACTTATTTTAACGGAGGAAAACACAATGACTATTTTTAAGAAGAACAACGAAAAGAAAACTACTCAGAAGCTGCCTATGACCGGAAAGGTTAAGAAAGGCTTCCGTGCTTACTGCGCCGTAATCGCAGCAGCAACTCTTGTCTGCGGCATGAGCGTTACCGCTTTTGCCGCAAGCGACCCGATTACCGTAGTCAACAATCTGTCCGATTTCATCTTCGGACTTATCCGTGCCATCGGTCTTATCCTGCTTGGCTTCGGTATCGTTCAGGTCGGTCTCTCTTTGAAGTCTCACGACCCGTCTCAGAGAGCCAACGGCTTCCTGACCCTTGCGGGAGGTATCATCATCACCTTTGCCAAGGAAATCCTGACCCTTATTACCGGCTAAAAGAACACAGTTATCAAACGGGGCATACCTGGCGTTTCAGGTATGCCCCTAATCTTAAAGGAGGTGCAAACAGATGAGTGATAACTGGGTGGTTCAGAACCTCGAAAATGCCCTTGAAACTTGGAACAGCAAGCTATCGGAAATATGGCAGTTACTAACCACTTCACCGCAGCAGTTCAAAGGCGGCAGTATTTGGTCGGTAATGGTGAATATCAACGGTGCAGTTCAGGCTATCGGTCTTGCCCTGCTTGTTCTGTTTTTTGTTGTCGGTGTGGTTCGCACCTGCGGCAGTTTTACCGATGTAAAGAAACCGGAACACGCATTAAAGCTGTTCATTCGATTTGCCATTGCCAAAGGTGTGATTACCTACGGGCTGGAGCTTATGCTTGCCCTGTTCGACATCGTACAAGGTACGATTTCAACCATAATGACATCTGCGGGATTCGGTACGCCCAATCAAACAACCTTGCCTGCTGAAATGGTAACAACCATTGAAAGCTGCGGATTTTTTGAGAGTATCCCATTGTGGGCGGTTACTCTTATCGGCGGACTGTTTATCACGGTCTTGTCGTTCATTATGATAATGACGGTGTACGGACGATTTTTCAAGCTGTATATGTACACGGCTCTCGCTCCGATACCGCTTTCCACTTTTGCCGGAGAGCCGTCGCAGAATGTGGGTAAGAGCTTTATAAAGAGCTATTGTGCCGTTTTGCTTGAGGGAGCAGTAATTGTACTTGCTTGTATCATCTTCTCCCTATTTGCTTCTACGCCGCCGGTAGTAAACCCTGACGCAGCAGCCGTTACTCAGGTATGGGCATATATCGGCGAACTGGTATTCAATATGCTTGTGCTTGTCGGTGCAGTAAAGATGAGCGACCGAATTATCCGTGAAATGATGGGCTTATAACGGGAGGTTCTCTGATGAAGAAAAACAAGAAAAATAACGATAGATGGCAGGGCTATACGCCTGCCGACTGCGACTGCAAATATTGTGTGTACTACGGAGGAAAGAAAAACGGCAATGTAATTTGCCTTGCGGACGCCTGCGTCTGCTCTGATGAAATCCGTCACGCAAAACAGGCATATCGCAGAGAAAGGAGCTTTTGATGGAAGTCAAAATTAACCGAGAGATACGAAACTATACAGAGTCAATGTTTTTTGGACTGTCGCTCAGACAGTTCATTTTTTCTGTTCTCGCCTGTGCGGTAGCGGTAGGACTTTACTTTCTCTTAAAACCGTACCTTGGAACAGAAACCGTATCGTGGGTGTGCATTTTGGGAGCTGCCCCTTTTGCGGCTCTAGGCTTTGTGAAATACAACGGAATGACAGCTGAGAAATTTATATGGGCGTGGATTAAGTCCGAGTTCCTTATGCCGAAAAAGCTGGTTTTTCATTCCACCAACACCTATTACGAATTGATGAAATCGACAATCGAACAAAAACAAAAAATCAAAAAGGAAAATTGAACAGTTTTTCGGGATTGACAAGTAAGCATTGTTTAATTATAATAATATGATTTAGCATTAGCTGAATGGACGGCTTGGGAAGAAAGGAGTTTTACTATGTACGAGTATGTAAATGACAAACAATTTCTGAGCCGTATGCGTTCTCTTTGTGGAGATATAATGCAAGACCTTTGTCACACATTGAAAGAAGAATATGACATTGGTGCTTCATTCTACCTTGTGGGGAGCGGTGCAAAAAATCTAATAATGCAAAATGCCAACAGACCTATTGACTTGGACTATAACCTTGAAATCACGAGAATAGATGACTGGGAGGATTGTAGAAACATCAAGGAGTGTGTCAGAAAGGCTTTTAATACGGTTCTTCGGAAACACGGATGGAATGACTGTGAAGATTCAACATCATCACTAACTACGGAGAAGCGCTGTTTCACTCAGGGCAATGATACAGATTTTTCAATAGATGTCTGTATTGTCTGTGAGGATGTTGACGGCAATTATCACCGCTTAATTCACGAAAAAACAGGCTTTTCTTATTATGATAAGTATTTTTGGAATCAAGCACCTAATTCAAGGCGACTCAAAGAAAAGGCTGATTATATTAAAAGCAAAGGCAAATGGGCATTAGTCAGAGAACAGTACAAAAGAATAAAAAACAAGTATTTGACCTCAAATGACTATAACCATTCTTCGTTTATTTGTTATATTGAAGCTGTAAACAATGTTTATAACTCAAGAAAGCACTGGGATTAAAACTTAACAACACTAATTTTTATCGTCACTTAATTAAGTGGCGATTTTTTTATGCAAAAGGAGGCATACAAGAACAATGATTAAAACCCTTACGAACCTGTTAAAGCAGGACAAAGAAAAGTTTGTAGTACCAAAGGGCGTACAGGATTGTATTCCCATTACCGCAATTTATGACGACGGCATTTTCCGTGTAGGCAAGGACAAGTATTCCAAGAGCTTTAAGTTCACGGATATTAACTTTGCCGTAGCAAGCCGTGAGGATAAGGAAGCGATGTTCCTTGAATATTCCGAGCTTCTCAACTCTCTTGACAGCGGAGCTACTACAAAGCTGACTATCAACAACAGACGGCTTAACCGTCTTGACTTTGAGAAAACCATTCTTATCCCCGAAACCGGCGATGAGCTTGATGTTTACCGAGAGGAATATAACAAAATGCTTCTCGACAAGGCAACCGGTGCAAATGCAATCGTTCAGGATAAGTATGTTACTATCTCTATCAACAAAAAGAGCGTAGAGGACGCAAGAACCTATTTTGCCCGTGTCGGCGCTGACCTTATTGCCCACTTTGCAAGACTCGGAAGCAAATGTGTGGAGCTTGAAACCGATGAGAGACTGAGAATTGTCCACGATTTCTTCCGTGTCGGTGAGGAAACCGCCTACCACTTCAATATTAAGGAAACGAGAAAAAAGGGACACGATTTCAAAGATTATGTTTGCCCGGATACAATGGAATTTGAAAAGGACTACTTCAAAATGGGAAACCGTTACGGGAGAGTCCTTTTTCTTCGTGAGTACGCTTCCTATATCAAGGACAGTATGGTAGCCGAGCTTACCGACCTGAACCGCAACCTTATGATGTCCATTGACATTGTACCCGTTCCGACCGATGAAGCCGTGCGAGAAGCAGAGAGCAGACTGCTCGGTGTTGAGACGAACATTACCAACTGGCAGAGAAAACAGAATCAGAACAACAACTTTTCCGCCACCGTTCCTTATGATATGGAACAGCAGAAAAAGGAAATGAAAGAGTTCCTTGATGACCTCACCACTCGTGATCAGCGAATGATGTTCGCTGTACTCACTATGGTTCATACTGCGGACTCCAAAGAACAGCTTGATAACGACACCGAAGCTCTGCTTACGACTGCAAGAAAGCATTTGTGCCAGTTTGCCGTTCTCAAATATCAGCAGATGGACGGACTGAATACGGCTATGCCGTTCGGAACTCGCAAGATTGACGCATTCAGAACCCTTACCACAGAAAGCCTTGCAGTATTTATCCCGTTCAGGGTTCAGGATATTTACCACGAAAACGGCATTTACTACGGTCAGAATGTCATCAGCAAAAATATGATTATCGCCGACCGCAGACAGCTACTCAACGGTAACTCTTTTATCCTCGGTGTATCCGGCGGCGGTAAATCCTTTGCGGCTAAGGGAGAGATTGAAAACATCATTCTTTCCTCCAACGCAGATGTTATTATCATCGACCCTGAGCGAGAGTATTCGCAACTTGTAAAGGCTCTCGGTGGTGAAATCATCAATATTTCCGCAACTTCTCCGAGTCATATCAATGCAATGGATATGAACAAAGAATACGGCGACGGTGCAAACCCGGTTATTTTGAAATCCGAGTTTATAATGTCCCTCTGCGAACAGCTTATCGGCGGCACAAACCTCGGAGCAAAGCAGAAATCTATCATCGACCGTTGTACGGCGAGCGTTTACAGAGACTATCAGCAGAGAGGATATACCGGTACTGTTCCTACCTTGCAGGATTTTCGTGCGGAGCTTTTGAAACAGGACGAGCCGGAAGCAAAGGAAATCGCCCTTGCTATTGAGTTGTTTACTCACGGTTCTTTGAATACCTTTGCAAAGCCGACCAATGTGGATACAGATAACCGCCTTATCTGCTATGACATTCTTGACCTCGGCAAACAGCTTATGCCTATCGGTATGCTTGTCGTCCTCGACTCTATTCTGAACCGTATTACACAGAACCGTGCTAAAGGTAAGCAGACATTCATCTTTATTGATGAAATCTATCTCCTTTTCCAGCACGAATACTCCGCAAACTTCCTGTTTACTCTTTGGAAGCGTGTAAGAAAGTACGGTGCTTATGCTACTGGCATTACGCAGAATGTGGACGACCTTTTGCAGAGCCATACGGCGAGAACTATGCTTGCAAACAGCGAGTTTTTGATTATGCTCAATCAGGCGTCAACCGACAGAATTGAGCTTGCAAAGCTCCTTAACATTTCTGACCTTCAGCTTTCGTATATCACGAATGTTGACGCAGGACACGGACTGATTAAGGTCGGCAGTTCGCTTGTACCGTTTGCAAATAAGTTCCCGAAGAATACGAAGCTGTATAAGCTGATGACAACCAAACCGGGCGAGGGTGCATAACCCTTGCCCTATTCTGTAAATGAGAAAGGAAACACCTATGAAAAACAAAATCTATATTGCCATAATCTGTGCTTTCAGCATTGTATTTGCCGTCAGTTCAGGTTTTCTCATCAAGCACTATTATGACTCTGCAAAGCAGGCGGAAATGTACGACAATCTGATTGAGGTTGTGGAGACCGAGCCTGAAGATACCCAAGAGCCGATGAACTACTCCAAAGAAAAGACCTTTATCCCAGAGTATCAGGAGCTTTATTTACAAAACAACGATATGGTCGGCTGGATAAAGATTGAGGACACAAAAATCAATTATCCCGTTATGCAGTCAAAGGACAACCCGAACTTCTATCTGAAGCACGGCTTTGATAAAGCGTACACCGACTACGGCTGTCCCTATGTTCAGGAAAACTGCGATATGGAGCTGCCAAGCGACAATATCATTATCTACGGTCATCATATGAACGATGGCTCGATGTTCGCCGGTCTTATGAAATTCAAGGACAAGAACTTTTGGGAAAAGCACAAAACGGTGTCCTTTGATACGTTGACTGACAGACAGACCTACGAAGTGATTGCCGTGTTCAAAACCGTAGTATATACGGACAGCCCCGACAGCTTCAAATACTATCATTTTATCAATGCGGAGACCGATGAGGATTTCACAGCCTATGTTGAGAAGTGCAAGGAACTGTCACTTTACGATACGGGTGTAACCGCTAAATACGGCGACAAGCTCCTGACCCTTTCCACCTGTGAGTATTCCCGGACAAACGGCAGACTTGTTGTAGTGGCAAAGCTCATTAACGAATAACGCAACAGGTGGTTCAGCCTGCATAGGAAGGAGGGATTGTATGGCTGATATTAAAACGAAAGACAATGCAAAAGGTACGATACGAACCATAGATAAGGCTGCCGTTGCAACCCAACGAATGAAGCAGGCGTATATCGCAACAAAAGAAAAGGCGGAGCGGTCGGTAAATGCCAACAGCAGCTCTGCCGAGGAATATGCTTCCGATAAACTGGAAAGCGGCATTGACGAGGTGGTTCACGATGGTGCTTATGCGTTTGACAAAGCGGGACGAAAAGGACTTGAAACCACAAAAGAGAATATCCGCACTGCAAAAGACGGTATTCAGCGTTTTAAGCAACAGCGAGCCGAGCAGTTGTTGAGAAAACAGGCTTCGCAGAATACAAGCTCTGCAATTAAGACTGTCGATAAGGCTGAAAAGACCATTAAGCAGTCGGCTACTTCCTCCGGAAAGAAAACCATTAAGTTTGCCGGGAAAGAAGCAACGAAAACTGCACAGAAATCAGTTAAGACGGCTGAACAGACTGCAAAGACAGCGATAAAAACCAGTCAGCAAGCGGCAAAAGCGGCACAGAAAACAGCTCAGGCGACAGTTAAGGCTTCGCAGAAAGCGGCACAGGCGGCAAAAGCCACCGCCAAAGCAACAGCCGCTACGATTAAAGCCGCAGCCAAAGCCACCGTTGCCGCAGTCAAAGCAATCATAGCGGCGGTAAAAGGTATTATTGCCGCTATCGCTGCCGGCGGTTGGGTTGCGGTGGTTGTTATTATTGTTCTATGCCTTGTTGCTCTGATTGCGGGTTCAGTGTTTGGTATCTTCTTTTCAGGAGAGGATTCCGGCACGGGAATGTCAATGCAGACAGTCGTTCAGGAAATCAATCAGGAATATGATGACCGGTTGGAGCAGGAAAAGAACTCCGTAAGCTATGATGTCCTTGAAATGAGCGGCAGCCGAGCTGTGTGGAAAGAGGTTCTTGCGGTCTATTCTGTTAAAGTGAATACCGACCCCGACAATCCGATGGAAGTTGCTACGGTTGATGAAACCAAGAAGCAGCTACTGTCGGATATTTTTTGGGAAATGAACGACATTTCTTCCCGAACGGAAACGAAAACCCATACCGAAATCGAAGAAAGCGACGACGGACACGGCAATATCGTACAGACCGAAACCACAGTAACCGAAACATTTCTGTATATCACGGTAACGCACAAGACTGTTGATGAAATGGCGGCTATGTATGGCTTTAATCAAGAGCAGAAAGATTATCTTGCCGAGCTATTGCAGGACGAAAACAATCAGCTATGGTCACAGGTGCTTTACGGTATCGGATACAGCGACGACCAAATCGTAACGGTTGCCTTGTCTCAGGTAGGTAATGTAGGCGGTCAGCCTTACTGGTCTTGGTACGGATTTGACTCCCGTGTAGAATGGTGTGCCTGCTTCGTTTCTTGGTGTGCCAACGAGTGCGGATATATCGACGCCGGTATTATCCCGAAGTATGCCGGTTGTGTAAACGGCGTACAATGGTTCAGAGACCGAGGACAATGGGCAGACGGTTCGTATGAGCCTTCGCCTGGTACAATCATCTTCTTTGATTGGGAGGGCGACGGTGTAACAGACCACACCGGTATTGTTCAGAAATGCGAGAACGGTACAGTCTATACCGTTGAGGGCAACTCAGGCGATACTTGCAGAACCAAAACATACCCGGTTGGAAGTTCTGTTATCTACGGATACGGTATTCCGGCATATTAAAAAAAGATGGCTGCTCGTTCGAGTAGCCATCAAGTACATTATTCAAAATCTGTTATTTCTCTATCTTTCAGATAGACATTGTGCGTGTGATAAGTAAAACACATCAACAAATCGCTGTCTCTATTATCTTTCGCTTCGAACACAGAAAAGTCATCGGACAAGATAAAAATAAGTCCAAGCAGTTTCTTTATATATCCGTTATATGAAGCATAGTTCATATAGAGAGATGCGGTATATCCGTCATCGTCCTCTATCAAATCTGCGTCAATTTCATAGGTTTCCGATAACTCACTGACTGCCCATATAAATTTATCTTTATTAGCTATACGCTTTTCATTGGGGACAGTCCTTCTGTTCTTCCGCATAAAATCAAGAAATTCTTCCGCTGTCATCGAGTTTTCGTTATCGTCATAATTCTCGTTTTTCATTTCTTCTCAATGTAATAACTGCATGGCATATCAAGCCAAATACAAGAGAAAAACAGCCACCGCCAAATAGTGATGCTCCCCACCCTGCACCTGACATTGTCATAAAACCGCCAACAAAGAAAATACCAATGCCAAGAAATATACCAACACCATAAAAAAGTCCAATTGCCATATCGTACTTATTAAATTGTCGTTTCTCCTTTTTTTCATATGTTTCCATCTTTGTTATTACCTCCTGTAACTGAATATTGATAGTGTCGTTATGTCGTTAGTCGTAAAAACAAAAATATTTAGAGTTTAAGCCATTTTTTGAAATTGAACGACATATTCACTTAACATTAGTAAAATTTAATATTTTTCGTACAAAATGAGAAAAACACCTAAAAAACGGCTATTAAAAGGTTTTTTAGGTGTTTTTCTATTTTTGAGCACTAACGACATTTAGCTATATTAAAAACGGCATAAATATTCTTTTATGAGAAAATAAATGTAATTTGTTTCTTAAAGAATATTTATTCACTTTTATGTATAAATATTCTTTTTAAAATTCTATTTCTTTATCAAGTAAAATTTGAACAACCAGTTCTTTTAATTCTTCATTTGATTTTAATAGCATTTTGTTAAATTTAAGTATAAAATTCAACTTTTCGTTACTATCTATTTTCTTTAAATTGTCAAGTTTATTAACGGAATTGTTAATCAAAAACATAGTATTAAAATAATTATTTTGGGCTTTCAAAATTTCATATCGATTTAATTTATGTGTATTAAAATTTGAACTAATCACTTGCAAAGCAGAAAAAGCAGCGTTTGTATATTCTATTATTTCATCATCATTCATTAACTTGTAATTGTTTTCAAATTCCTTACTTGCTAAATTATAATTATTTATTCTGCCTTGCCTTGAATAACCGTTTATAACTTTTCTTGTTCCAGTTCCATTGACTAACCAATCATAACAAACATTGAATTTACTACAAATAAACAGTAATAAAGTTTCAGACGGATTTTCTCTATTATTTTCAATATTTGAAATATGCGAATGACTAAGACCAAATATTTGAGCAAATTCAACTTGTGTTAGATGCTCATCTTTTCTTATTTCTTTTATTCTTTCGCCTATTGTATTCATATTTTAACTCCTTTATGTTTGGTACAAACAAATATTGCAAAAAATACTATTGACAACTTTTGTTACAAACATTATAATATAAATGTACTTCTTGATAAGTATATCACAAGTGAAAAAAAAATCAATGAAACGGAGGCTTATTTAATGACTTTAGGTAAAAAAATGAAACTCATAAGGGTAAAAAATGATTTAACACAAGCTGAATTAAGTGAAAAAATGAAGGTAACACAAACATTTATTAGTCAGCTTGAAAGAAATGTTTTGCCACCTACAAAAATGTATATTGCTTTATTTTGCTATGTTTTTAACATAAGTGAAGCCGAATTGTTCGAGGAGGTGGCATAGTGTGGCTTACAGTTAAAGAAGTAGCCGAATTATTTGACACTTCTGATAGAACTATTCAACGAAGAATTAAAGATTTTTGCGAAGGTGAAAAATATGTATTCCGCTGCACAAAAGGAAAAGGCAGAGGCGGAAAGCAGTATGAAATACTGTTAGAGAGCTTGCCACAATGGGCACAGGATAAATATAACGGTGTTGGTGCTAATGATTATATCAGCGACAACGAAGCATACAAACGCTTAGGTAAAAAGCGTGATAAAGCTATCATTAAATACAATATTGTTTGTGCCTATTTAAGATACAAGAAAGAAAATCACTTTAAAGGCAAACAACAAGCCTTTATTGCCAAACATAACGAAGAACACCCCGATAACACTATAACCAAAAGACAGCTTGAATATTGGTGCCGCTGCTATATGAACGGCGGACTTTTGGCACTTGCAGACAACAGAGGCGGTCAGGAAGGTAAAACCCGTATAACGGAAGATATGTGGGATGTCTTTAAAAAATTGTATTTGCGTGAAAGCAGACCTTCAATAATGGCTTGTTATGAAATCACACAAGAACATTTTGCAGAGCAAGGCATAACTATTCCAAGCTATTCATCATTTAAAATCAGAGTTAGAAAAATCCCCGAAATAGTAGTTGCAAGATACCGTCACGGTAAAAAATACTATGAAGATAAATACTTGCCGTATATTCCGCAGGATTATTCTGATACATATTCTAATCAATTATGGATAGGAGACCACCATTTATTTGATGTTCTTGTTGTTGATGAAGAAGGAAATGTTTTCCGTCCGTGGCTTAGTGCGTGGGAGGATTTACATTCAAGAATGTTAGTAGGCTATGTGGTAAATCGTATTTCTCCAAACTCTGATATAGTTTTAGATAGCTTTGCAAGGGGTTGTTATACACACGGTATCCCCGATGAAATAAAAATAGATAACGGCAAAGACTATAAAACCTATGATTTGTTTAATAGCGGTTTTGCGTTATCTATCTGTAATACTATGAATATTGGGGTAACAAATGCCTTGCCTTTCAATGCGAAAGCAAAGCCAATTGAACGACTCTTCAGAACACTTGAAGAAAAATATTGTAAATTTCTTGATTCATATATAGGCAATTCACCGCACAACCGCCCCGAAGATATGCGAAAGCTGAATAAAAAACTTAAAAATAAGGCTATGCCGTACAAGGATTTTTTAAAGTTCGTTGATAATATGATTAAAACATATAATTCAAGCTATCATTCATCAATCAAAGCAACACCTATTGATGCATATAAAAGCGGTTTTGCTAAGCCAATGCGTTATGTAGCTGACGAAGATATTTTAAATGCTTTCTTTATGAGAACAACAAAGCCTATAAAGGTAAGCCGAAACGGTATCAGAGTACCAGCAATCGGATATTATTATGATGATACAAGGCTTGCACCATACATAGGTAAAGAAGTATATGCTAGATACAATGCAGACGATATAAGAAAGATTTATGTATTTGATGAAAACAATGACTTGATTTGCAGTGCAAAATCAGTTGAAATCTCAAGCCATAAATCACCCGTTACCATGGAATATATCAAGGAACTTCAACACAAGAAGAAAGCAAAAAATAAATTTGTCAGAGAACACCTTGAAACCGATATTACAATTCCTTCAGTTGATGAATATGTAAATAAAAAATCAGACCGTTTTGAAGATGTCAGTACAAAAGGCAATGTTATTCAGCTTACACCCGTAACATATGCTCAGGCTGAAAAGATGAAGCAAGAGGACGAAAACGAAAATACAAACACAGCAGCGGAAAAAGTACCGAAAAAGGAAAATATATTTAATAGCCGTGAAGCAGATAAACGAATAGCGGAATTTTACAAACAAGCAGGAGGAATCTAAATGCTATTTAATGATGATTTAAAAACTGTTGAAATGCTGAAAACTCATATTTCAGAAACAGGCATAACACAAAAACAACTTGCAAGGGAGTTGAATATTTCCGATACAGTTTTATCTTTATTTCTTGCCAACAGTTATACAGGTGATAACCAAAAAGTAATTAAAAAGGTAAAACAGTATTTACATATCGGAGCAGTACGAAAGGCTTTAACACCAAACCCGAATTATTGCGAAACCCTTTTGAACACACAGCAAATAACCGACTGCTTGCAAATGGCTCACGCTTCAAACGAAATTCTTTTGCTTTACGGTCCGGCTGGTTGCGGAAAAACAACAGCTTTAAAACATTATGCCGAACATAATAACGGAGTTATATATATTGAAGCTGATGCAACCACAGGAACACCGAGAGCGATTTTATTAACTTTGCTTGAAAGTATAGGCGGTCAGCCTATCGGTTCAACTGCACAGGTTATGAAAAGTATATTAAATATATTAAGGGGAACAAACCGCTTAATTATCATAGATGAAGCACAGCACTTAACAGAACGCTCCTTTGACACAATAAGAGCCATTAACGATAAAATCGGAATAGGTTTAGTTTATTCAGGAAATCCCAGTATATTAAAGCAAATGTACGGCAGAAGAGAACAGGAATTCGACCAGCTCTACAGCCGTATCGGCTTACATTGTGAACTGACAAACAAGTATAGCCTTGACGATATACGAAATATTTTCAGCGGTCTTGATGTTTCAGAAGAATGTATCAAGTATCTGAAAAAGGTTGCACAGAACAAAGGCGGCTTGCGTTTAATGATTAAACAGTATAAAAACGCTGCAAATATCGCCGCTGCGTTCGGTCAAAGTTTAACGGTTGACCACCTTGAAGAAGCTGCAAGAAGAATGAGCATAAGGGGGCAACACTTTGAAAGATAAGAAAAGTGCAATTGAATTTCATCAACATACAATCATAAATCTTATAAAAATGATAAAAAGTGAAAAGGCAGTTGTTACGGGAATAACAACCACCTTTATAAGTTTACTTCATATCACCCGAAGTAAACTTATTATATCACTTAATTTCAAGTATTGCAAGAGTACATAAAACAAAACAGCGTTTAAAATGGCTTGTACTTGATTTTTGCAATTAAAGGTAAAGTTACACCGATATTTTTATACAATGCAAATTAAACGAATTTAAAAGGGTTTTAAACGCTGTTTGCTATCACTTTGAAATGAAAGGATAAAACAGTTATGAAAGATTTTAATATCAATATGTCTGAATTTGATTTATTAGACCCCAACAATTACACAGAGGGCAAAAATCCGATTCTATCAACTTTGTTCCACACTGTTATAAATGATAAATTAGGCAACAATTCAAACGAAGTAAAAGAAATGATTGCAGCTAATTCAGAGCAGGAAAAATTTACTGATACACTTTCATCAGAACAGATAGAGTTATATAACAATGCATACTGGGAACAATGTTCGATTGATACAAAAATAGAAGCCGAACGCTTTATTTTAGGTTTTAAATTTGCTTTAATGCTCATTAAAGAAGGTTTAAAGCCGTGAGGTACAAGATGAACAGAAAAGCATTTCGCACCAACGCAAGAAAGGTTCTGTATTTTATCTATATAATTGGAGGAGTACATAATTTCATTGACATAGGAACATTGAAAGGTGAATTTATTTTTATAAAATCAGATTCAGAATTTAAAAAAATCATAAATTACCTTTTGAATAAGTATTACCTTACTAATAAGGGAAATAGTGATGATGTGAAATTAAGCTACAAAGGATATAGATTTATTTTCCGTTTTATCAACCATACTGCATTAAAATAAGTATAACGGTTGTTACAGAAGATAACAGAGGAAACAATTATAGGATATTCTTCCTCTGTCATTTTTCCAGTTTTAATATTAAAATGAATGTGTGAGGTGATACATATGAATAAACCAAGTGAAAACATTTTAAAGCTAATTGAAAAAAGCCCACAAATAAGCGTTCAAGATTTATTGGAATGCTTAGATCCAGAAAGCATATATAAATTAATGATGACTTACGGCGGTGAAACCATTTTCGTTCCCAAAATTGATAAAGTGTTAAAAATGGAACGAAATGAAAAAATAAAAAATGATTTCAATGCTGGTTTATCACAAAGACAATTAGTAAAAAAATATGGAATAACCGCAAGATATCTAAGGAAATTACTGACGGAAATAGAAGAATAATGCAAAACAACAAATATCAGCACTGATAGCTTACTTTGTTTGATAAGAAAAGAACAAAAAACAAACAGCTAACTTTTTGTCAATTAAGTTCATTAAATCTATTTAGCAATTGTGTTTATAAAAAACAGTTGTTTTGTTATAGATAGTTCTTTATTCTTTAAGTCAATAAAAGGATTTCAATTATTCAAGTAGTGCCATTGGTGCCGATGAATGTTGAAATCCTTTTTTTATTTTCGTATTTTGGAGGTGAAAAGAAAAATGTCTTATGACGGTTCAATTAAAATTGATACAAAAATTGATACAAGTGGCTTTAAAACGGGCATTGACAAGTTAAAAGGTCTTGCAAAAACAGGCGTGTCCGCAATAACAACAACTCTTGCAGGTGTTGCTACAACCCTTGGAGCAGGTGCAACAGCAGCGGCTACAGTCGGTTCATCATTTGAAGCGGCAATGTCAAAAGTATCCGCTATCAGCGGTGCAAGCGGCAAAGATTTACAGAGCCTTACCGACAAAGCCAAAGAAATGGGAGCAAAAACAAAGTTTTCTGCTTCCGAATCAGCCGAGGCTTTACAATATATGGCTATGGCTGGTTGGAATACTAAATCAATGCTTAACGGTATTGACGGCATTATGTCGCTTGCCGCTGCGGACGGTCTTGACCTTGCAACTACTTCTGATATAGTTACCGATGCAATTACTGCATTTGGCTTAAAGGCTTCTGATAGCACACATTTCGCCGATGTTCTTGCAAAAACCTCAAGTTCTGCAAATACAAATGTATCTATGCTCGGTGAAAGTTTTAAATATGTAGCACCTCTTGCGGGTGCTATGAATTACAGCGTTGAAGATGTATCTGTTGCCCTTGGTCTTATGGCTAATGCAAGCGTTAAGGGTAGTATGGCAGGCACAAGCCTTAAAACAGCTTTATCTAATCTTGCTTCTCCGACAAAAGAAATGCAAAAGGTAATGGATAAATACAAAATAAGTATGACCGATGCAAATGGCGAAGCATTACCTTTAATTGATGTTATCAAAGAACTTAGAACAAAGTTTAGCGGTTTATCTGAAACCGAACAGACAGCCGCCGCAAGTACCCTTTTTGGCAAAGAAGCTATGTCAGGTATGCTTGCTATCGTCAATGCAAGTGATAAGGATTTTAATACACTTGTAAAAAATATTGATAATGCAGACGGCTCAGCTAAGGCAATGGCTGAAACAATGCAGAATAATTTGCAAGGTCAAATTACAATACTTAAATCAGGGCTTGAGGGATTAGGTATTGAAATCTATGAAAGTATGTCAGAACCTCTAACAGATGCCGCAAAGGAAGCACAAAACTATGTTAGCAAGCTAACGGAAGCATTTACAAATGGCGGTTTATCAGGAATGATTAAAGAGGCAGGCTCTATATTTGGAGAGTTGGCAGTTAAAGCCGCAGAAGCCGCTCCAAAAATGATTGATGCCGCAATTAAGTTTATGCAGTCTTTTGTTAATGGTATTGCGGATAATTCAGCAAAACTTGCAAAATCTGCAGTAAATATTATCAAAACTCTTGTTAGCGGAATTATTAAATCAGCACCGCAACTTGCAACAGCCGCTAAAAAAGTAGTTTCAGAACTTGCAGGCAATTTAACAAAACTATTGCCTAAAGAACTTCAATTACCAGTTAAAGAAGCAATAAATACAATAAAGAAATCATTTGAAAATGGTGGATTAAGGAAGGCTATCAATACCGCTAAAACATTGATAACAAATCTAGGTAAGACTATTACAAATATATCAAAGGTAGTTATTCCCCCATTTGCTAAAGCTATTGATTTTGTGGCTGACAACTTAAATGTATTATTACCTTTAGCGGCAAGTGCCGTTACTGCTTGGAAATCGTGGCAGGTTATTTCATCTGTTACTGCGCTAATTAAAAGTCATGCGGCAGCGGTTACTGCTGAAAGCCTTGCAGAAGCTTCAAGTATCGGTACTATAACACTTAAACAAATTGCAGTAGGCGCTTTAACAGGTGAAATTTCACTTGCAACAGCTGCTCAATATGCTTGGAATATGGCTATGTCATTAAATCCAGCTACAATTGTTTTGACAGGCATTACAGCGTTAACCGCAGGAATAACGGCTTTTTCAGCTGCGAATGGTGATGCAACAAAATCAACTGATGAACTTGCAAGATCAGAAACAAAATTACAGTCGGTAAATGATGACCTCGGTTCATCATACGAGGATATCGGTACAAAATTTAGCGATTTTATGAGCGATATCAAAAGTTCAGGTAACATATTCGATGATTTCAATGAAAATATTATTATCTCAGATGATAAAAAACAGGCATTATCTGAAAATATGGATAGTGTGCAATCCGAAATCACCGAAATATGCAAGAATGCAGCGGAAAACAGAAAAGAACTTACAGGCGGTGAAATTCAGCGACTTGAAGAACTTTTCAAAAAGATGCATGAACTTTCCGAACAGGAATTAGCTGTTGAAAAAGCTAAACAGGAAGTAGTTACAGTACAAGCTGAGGCTTTGAATAAGGCTTCCGATATATCACTTGAAGAATATACACAGAGAGCCAAAGAATTAACAAATACCGCAGAAGAAACAAGGTCAACTGTAATCTCGAAAGCAAAAGAACAATATACCGAAGAAGTAGCTTTGCTAAATAATAGACTTGATACCGATAAAGAGTATTCTCAAAAGCAACATGATGCCGATGTACAGGCTGCTGAAAAAAGATATCAACAGGCTATAAGTGCAGCCAATAAAGAAGCTGGGGACACTCTTAAAATTATCAAAGACGGTTATTATAACCGAGCAGAAGCGTTGAAGAGTGCAACTAAAGATTTAAAGGAATTAAATCAAGATGAAAACGATGCTGAGCAAACGCATAAACAAAAGCTTATCGATATAGCAAGTAATTATAATGCTGAGCTTTACAAAATAAGCAACAAAAATTTAACTGATACTCAAAAATCTCTTATGGCAGGTACTGCACTTGCAAACAAAGAAAAAGCCGAAGAAGAAGAAAATGCAAGGTACAGCAAAGAACTCGGTGAAATCAGAAACAAACAAGGTAAGGTTTTATCTGATGAAAAGTACAAAAATCAGCTGACTGCATTTGAATCATTCATGGCACTTTATGAGCAGTACACGGGCGAAACAGATACAAAGGCAAAAGGTATTACTTTAGCTTTTCTTGGAGCGTTTGACGGTATGGAAGATGAAACAAAGAAAAAGTTTGAAGATGCAATGAACGGAGCAGAGAACGGATTAACCGAAAAACAGAACTCGCTTTATTCTAAGGCCTCAGAAATTTCAGGCGGTGTTATCAATATTTTCAAAAAAATGTTTGATGAGCATTCACCTTCAAAGGTATTTAAGAAGATTTTCGGTTATACTCTTGAAGGCGGTGAAAAAGGTCTTGAAAATGAAGCACCAAAACTTTATAAACAAGCTGATAAAGTTGCTTCAACTTTTACAAAGCGTATGAAAGCCGCTGTTTCTGCAGACGATCTTGTCGCACGAATGCGTGCAGCTATTCAACCTATTATCCCAAGGATGATTATTGAACAAAAAGCTAATGTTTTGCTAAAAATGGATATGGCAAGCAAAATATCAGGAATAGAAGAGGCTCTTTCTAACTTTAATGACAAACCATTTAAGGCAGAAGGAAATATTCAAACACATTTCGATATAGACGGTCGAGAACTTGCCATAGCTATAACACCATTTGTAAGCGAAGAACTGGCGTTTAACAACCTTTAAAAACCATTTAAACAATATTTAAAGATAGGAGCAACAAAAATGATTAAAGACAAAATCAACAACACTATTGAACAGCTTAACAAACAGTTTACAGATTTTCAGAACAAAATTAAATCTGTAAAAGCGTTAACTATTTACTCTCAGGAGGAAATTAACAGAAGAACCGAGGCAATTTATAAGCAGTATGAAGAAATCGTTTCTTCTGCTATTGATAATCTCGAAAAAAGTGTTGCAGGCTGGATTGACCTTGAAATCAGCAAATTGTCCACAACAACAAAAAATGATGTGAATGCACAGCGTATTTTATCAGACTTTCAGATTATATCATCTGGAAACTATGACGATAAAACATTATTTTTATTTATTAAACCTTATATGGGCGATATGCTCAGCATGAAAAAATTATTCGGTATTTCAAAACTTGAAAATATAGCAAAGTATGACATAACCCATTTTTTGTTATCACTTGCACAGCATATTGATACATTATCCGCAGATCTTAATGATGCGTTTTCACATTATCTTGAATTAAATAAACGCAGATATTCATATATTACAAAAGATACTTCAAATTTATCCTTTGTTGTTTATGAACATACAATGTTAAATATTGTAAATGAATTTGACAATACAATTGATGCCATTGAACAGGCAAAGCAGGCGACTTACGGCGATATTAAGAAGTGGGTTGAAAAAATGAAAAATCCTCTGCAGGATAAAACAACAGAATAATTTTAAATAACGCATAAACCCGACCGTGCAACTTCATAGCAAGGTCGGGTTTTTCACTTTTCGCATATTCATTCATTTTGTAACAGTAGTTTTACACGAATTTATCTTTAATTTTATGGTTATAACGGCTTTTTGCGGCTTTTTACGGTTACATTTTTGAAGATACTAATACACTATAAATTGCCAGCAACACCTCCTTCGCAAAATCGTCCATGTTGACTCCAAAAAGAAAGCAAATTTTTTTCAACATATTTAAATCGGGTTCATTAACATCTCTCTCCCAATTCGATAGTGCCTGCCGGGTAACATTCAATTCCCCGGCTAGTTCTTCCTGTGTCATTCCCAATTGTGTTCGCAGATGACGTATTTGCTTTCCTGTTGTAATATTCGTCTGTTCCTGGTTCAAAATAGTTTCTCCTCTCTGATACTGATTTTATCAATGATATTTCGCAATAGCCAGCAATGAACGCTTGCATTGCGCA